>Ga0307515_10012964_pt1 | contig 15622 bp, 15 predicted proteins | sample 17_EM_MG_FD_194513 | JGI IMG/M metagenome (GOLD analysis project Ga0307515, IMG submission 194513) | Populus trichocarpa ectomycorrhiza microbial communities from riparian zone in the Pacific Northwest, United States - 17_EM | ecosystem: Host-associated > Plants > Roots > Unclassified | place... | reverse complement strand
CCGTCCTCATCATTCAGCCCCCTGTAAAAGAAGATCTTGTCACCAATGCCAAGATTCTTGCTCCGAGCAAATGCTACCCAGCTGCTAGAAATAACTGGCTTCAGGTATTTCCGCTTGCGAATGCTGCACCGCATGTTCCACACTTGCCCTCTCTCATCCTCAACCTCCAGAACCACTGCATGGCAAGCACCTTGGAATTGAGGGAGATGGGGGAGCTTGTTGGTTGGGATTGACATTCTCTTCCTGACATCGGTCTTGGTGAGTTCCTTTGAGAAGACTAATATCTCCGATCTTGAGGCCATTTCAGGAGCAATTTTTAGCAAGAGATTTAATCGACAAGGGTTTTTGGTCTCCATCGTAGTCTTTTATAGCCATAGGACGACCACCACCAAATCGGAGGGTCATCAGAGAAATTTCTCACACGAGCCTGCAGCGTGGACTTGAGAAAATTTCAATGCAACTTTTAAACAAGCCACGTGCTAGAGAAATTTCTCTGTGTGAACAGTGTGAACCGTGAGTTAAATGGTGTGCTGTGGGTTTTTTTTTTTTTTTTTCTTACAATAAAGTATGGAGACTTATTTCTTGTCCTTTTTTTAAGCTATTAACATCATTAATAATTCAAGACTTATTTAAGAAAAATATCACCACCACCACCATTTACATAAAAATACTTATAACTTTAACAATTAAAAATCCTTTACAATGTTATTTAAATATAAGTAACTTAAATTATTACAATAACAATAGTACACAATAATCTTTTTTAGCTATTTGTTAATATGATTTTAGGGTTTTTGGGTTTACAAAACCGACAAATCAATAGTTTATTTAGATAAATTTATTATTCATTTATAATTTATTTTAATCAAATTAGTATTTCATGTTAAAATACTCTTATTGAGAATAATATTTAATTACTTCTAAAAATTTGGTGTTCCACTGTTTCTCAATTTCTGTGATTATGATATCTGAATGAATTCTTCTTAATTCTTGTTTAATCGGCTTGTATCCTTTTATAAATGATATCCTATATACTATAATATTTGTATCCAAACTAGGTATATCCTTATAGAATTAGAAAAAAAAAAAACATATGTGTATCCTTGTAGCAGGGTGATCAAAGTTCTCATTTTCAGTTCTCTCTTAACCTGTTCATCACCCACGTTAATGGTCTCAAACTATTCTGTAGCGGGATTTTAGGCCTGTTCATACTGCTCTATTAATTTTATAAATTTCCTAATATTATTGTCATCATATTCTTCTTCTTTTTCTTCTAGAACTACTACATATTGAAGTCTGACCATTTATTCTCAATACAAGGTGTATGTAGTATTGTGGAAGATTCGTTTTAGGATTTCTGAAAAAAGAAAGTGTTCGGTGTAAATATACAATAAAAAAAAAGGACAATTTTTGAAAATGCATAATCTTATTATTCAGAAAAATTGGTTCAACAACAAAGATAAAGCCTAATTGACCTCTTGAACCTTGATTGTCAATCAGGAAGCAATAAAAGGCTAACAAAAATAGAGATAAAAGCATTTTGAGACAATCAATGTTGGTTTACATTTTAAACATCACTGGAGCTTCCTAGGTCATCCAGTTTTGAAACTTCTCGCCCTTAGCCAACTTTCATACAAATGTCTTGACGAAGATTTCTTCTAGAGTATTATTCATTCAAGAAACTTCATTCTTTATAGATTCTAGCTATTTTTGATAATGTGATTCTATATGAGCTCTTTCTTTGTTCTTCATTTTTCCTCTTAGTTAGGTGTAGTAGACCTTAGATGGGGAACCTATGTTTCACAACCTTCGATGCATATAACAATTTATAAGTGAATGCATGATCATGATGCATACGCCATTGTATAATTAAATGCATGGTCATGGTGCATATGCCAATGTATATTGAATATGGATTTAGCCTTTTCAAGAATGATTGATGGCCACCATTTTGTTTGCATAACAAGCATAACGGGTCAACCGCCCGGACCATCAACTCAACCTCCTGATTACAGCTATGACCACAGACCCCGACAGCCTTCTCCTCCGCCCGTCTCCAGCTTCTGCGGCTATTTGGTTGCATGCAGAACGTGAACAATAACTGTTCATACTCTGCAAATAGTTAACTTTAGGGTGGGCTGGTTCTGTGCTTGCCTAGCCCAATTGGATGGGTTGGTCCGGCCCACCCCCTAAAGAGTTAGTTTTGTGGGGCCGATTTCGGCCCAGCCCATATATTTAATATTATATAATATATATTATATTATAATATTATATTAAAAAAAACAAAAAATCCAAAAAATAAAAAAATCATTTCAAAAAAATTATAATTTTTCTCAAATATTTTTCTACCAATTTTGCATAATATCGGGTTATATATTTACACTGTAAAATAAAAATCCGGTATTAAAATACCCGGTTTTCTTCGAAATATTTCAAAACAAAATCAAAACATTTTTTTTAAATTTTTTTTTCAAAAACTTTTAAATTAATTTCCCTTTTCAAAAACAAAAATATATATATTTTTTGTTTTCATGCATACGGCCAAATCCTAAAAATTTTCAATGCATATTTTCATTAAAAAATTGCATCTTTATCATGCTTTGAAAATCAAAAAATAGATATCATAACTAGTTTATGATTATCCATTAGGGTTTGGCTAAAATATCAAAAATCTTTTTCCAATCTTTTTTTAGGATCCAGATGTAGACTTTAATATTTGTGGGGTGTAAAATTACACGATAAAGTACACCCTCAGGTATTAAAGATACAAGGTGTAAAAATGCGATGCTAAACTTCAGACTTTAGAACGGTTAGGATTTAACCCGATAAGGTAGAGATTCCCTCATGAAGAGAGATCTGCTTTGAACCTTAAAAAAAACCAACGAATAGAAACCCGATTTAGAAAAAAATAATCAAACAACAATGCAGTTTACCTTAGGTAGGGTGCACTAGGGGTGATGCGTCTTTCCTTTACACAACCAGTCCTTTACTCAGACTCTCGCAGACCAAAGGTTCCTAGTGACCATAATACCTAGGTGGCGACTCCCAAACATTAATCATAATTTTATGATTAAATCCAAAACCCTTTCCAACACACAACACCTCATCAGGAGGCACGACAAGAGCCTTCGCCGTCCCCAAACGATGTCGTGTCGGCTTGCACCCCACGACATATAGTTTAAGTAACTTACAAATACAATACAATTATGTTCATAGAATTTCATTAACTGAAAATTAACCAATCTAAAACAACAATATGCTAGTATTTCATGTAAACTAAAACCAGTCCCTTTACTTTTATCTTCCTCGTTATTCCTAAAATGTTCATCATGATCATTATCAATTAGTGCTAATACTATACTAAGATCAATATTAAGAATAATAAGACTACTAATTTTTGCAATAGCACATCAACCCAGCTCCCCTGAGATTATTAATATTTTTTTAATACTTATCCGGAAATTCACGAAGTTCAAACCCATGTCAAGCTTCATGTAAGTCAGTATAACTCACATTATAGTATTGTTTTTTTTTTTTTGGAGAAAAAGATTAAATAAAACAGGATCTTGAATCTTTTTAATTATACCAGTAAGAAACAAATTAAAAATCCGCTTTACTTAGGTTTGTGCTTCTCTTCTTACACATAAAGAAATTATATAATTAGAAACAATATGAGAAAGATATGGAGGAAAGAGAGAGCCAATTTTATCAATAATAAATAAATAAATTGAAATAAAATTGAAAGCAAAACATGAGTCAAAATAAAATCATGATTTTGATTGAGTTTACTAATTATGCACGAGTCAAGTTTGATTTTATTAATTTTCAAGTTTTTAATTTGAGTTTTCATGTTATATATATATTGACTCATAAAATTATATAATTTTACAAGTTAACTCACGAGAAATAAGAGTAAATTAAAATTTAATCCATGCTTATGATATTAAAAATCGAGTAGAGTTGATTGTTAATTCTTTTTTGATACGTAGTATACCCTTTTAAAAGCATAAAATTTGACTAAAAATGAAGACATTTTAGAAAGAAAAATAAACGAAATTAAAATATCATTAAAGTCTATTATAAAGATAAATTAAAAATAAATAAATAAAAATTGAATTTTTTAAATTAAAAGACTTATTAGTTATTTTACTAAAAATATAAGGACTGAATAACGGTTTGCTCATGAAACAGAAGAGAAGTCTCCATGACTCAATCCTCGAGCTTGGAAGTTGGAAGGCAAGCCACCATGGAGGTGAAGACTACACCATTCCATTTTATTGATTTGGCTTTGTTTCTAATGTCCCTATCATGGAAGTTTCCATGAAATTGCCATGATAATTCAGCTAAAACAGAGCATCTGAATATGCCTTGCCATTAATTATACACAACTGTGTTTGTGCTTCGATGAAAAGGCAATTTATATACCTTAACTTGCTGCAAATTCTTTTAGTTGCCTTTACATTTATTCTCAAAAAAGAATTAGTTCTAAATCCACCAACATGATCCTCCTATCTCACTGGAGGAAAAGAATAAAAGAACATTTAACAAAACATCACCTTTGAAGAAATCTCAATTTTTTAATTGGTAATTAAGTCAAGATTTCAAGAACCAAGCAATACCCATGAATCCTTAATCGTCAAGCAAAACTCCCCATGTCAATAAAAACAAATTTGGACTCATACGGGCTTCTCACAAATCAATCAATACAAGTGAATTGACCAAGTCTTAGTTTTCTTTCAGACATTTATCAAATAAGTGCATTAATTAATCACCAGAAACAACCACTCAGTGACTGTCAAAACAGAGAGAAATGGGAAACGAAAAGGTGGGTTTTTGGGTGGTGGGGGTGTTAGTGCTAGTATTGATTTTAGGGTCATCAGCTGCTAGTGATGACAGGCAGCAAAGATGGAGAAAGGCTATGATGTCAGGTGAAACAATGGGTTCATCAATGTTGATGAATAGAGTTCCATCATCCATTGTCTTACCACTTCATGGGAATGTCTATCCTACTGGGTAAGCGCATAAATGAAATGGGTTTTTTTGACTTTTTTGTTGTTGTTTTTTTTTTTTCCAAGTATGATTCCTTAGGATTTAGCTATGTTTCATCGTTCCAATATTTTCTCGTAGGAGTTTATTTGTCTTTGATTCTTTTTAGTTTTATCAATTGAGATTTCATAACCTTCATGGATAGCTATGCAATAGTTCATGGAATTTTGTGTTCATCTGGAGTCCGGACTGTAACTGCATAACTTAATCGTTTGTTGCTAAAATTACAGAGTTTCATTGTGCAGGTTCTATAATGTGACCCTCAACATTGGCCAACCATCAAAACCTTACTTTCTCGATGTAGATACTGGAAGTGATCTTACATGGCTCCAATGTGATGCTCCCTGTGTCCATTGCACAGAGGTAAAGATCATTATGACAGGTTTCCTCTGTTTTGTCCAACCAATTTATTAACAATTTATGGAAAAAAAAATTAATTTAGCATTCATTTCATGATGTTCATCACATGATCAAATGGTCAAACCTGCACGGTCACCATGGTGTCCAAGTATCTTGTCCCTGGGCTTAAGCTAAACTTGAAGGATGAAATTATTGTATAATGCTGCAACTCACAGATGACTCTCTAGTTATTTATCCAGTTTTGATTGATGTGGTTAGTTTCAACATAGTTTTGTTACTTGTTTTATGGTAAATCTGTAAACTTCTGCTGCTCCGTCAAAGGCAAATTTCCCAGCGTTTGCTCTATGGTTTGTCTTCGATCTTGCAACTATCATTGTATTTCAAACTTGCATGTGATTCTAAGTAGTTTTGATATCCTATGCTTGATTTTATGCTCTTTCAATAACTGAGTAACGTGATTACTTTTCATTTACAGGCACCGCATCCATATTACAAACCCAGTAACAATCTAGTGGCTTGTAAGGACCCCATTTGTCAATCCTTGCACACCGGTGGTGACCAAAGATGTGAAAACCCAGGACAGTGTGACTATGAGGTTGAGTATGCTGATGGTGGATCATCCCTTGGCGTCCTTGTCAAGGATGCCTTTAATCTCAACTTTACAAGTGAAAAGCGCCAGAGTCCTCTTCTGGCCCTTGGGTTGTTTTCTTTGCTTTCTTTCTTTATTAAAACTTTACGAGGCTCGATGCATTTTTCATTTGGTCGGCAGGCATGCATAATCTAAATCATTTGCTCTCTCTGTTCGTTTTCTCCTCGAACAGGTGTGGATATGATCAGCTTCCTGGTGGGACTTATCATCCCATAGACGGAGTGCTTGGTCTTGGCCGGGGAAAACCTAGCATTGTATCACAGCTTAGTGGTCTGGGTTTAGTGAGAAATGTGATTGGACACTGTTTGAGTGGGCGCGGTGGAGGATTCCTCTTCTTCGGGGATGATCTTTATGATTCATCTCGTGTAGCTTGGACACCAATGTCACCCAATGCGTAATTAGGCCTCATGAACTTCCTTTCATCTTCTCAAAGTTTAGCTTTTATAGTTCATGTCTTCATATTCTTATGGTAAATCCTCATTGTGCATGGTAGGAAACACTATTCACCTGGATTTGCTGAATTGACTTTTGATGGGAAAACTACTGGGTTCAAAAACCTGATCGTAGCTTTTGATAGTGGGGCCTCTTATACTTACCTTAATTCTCAGGTGTATCAAGGTCTAATTTCTCTGGTAAGTGGAAAAACTTCTCATAAAATAAGCCAAACATGGAGTAACATTAAGAACTAAGAGCCTGACATTTGCATTGGTGCAACTTGAGCAGAGTCTGTCATCATCACCTTAATTTTGCACTACATTTCTCAAAACCTGAAATCATTGCTCACTGAATTTGAAATCATTTACATCTACGAGAAAAAGATTCCTTAATTTTGCAATGTATTTGTTTCCTTAATTTGCAGTTTAATTTCCCACTCAAACATTAACTTAATTGTCTAGATGATAGAAGGATATCAGTGGTCACATGCTTCAGATGCTTGAAACTGAATTTTCACTCAATTTGGCTTGAAGCTCAGATTACTTCCAATGAAACCATCCTTTAAAGCTGAATTTCATGCATTCATGCCATGTTTCTTTCAGATAAAGAGAGAATTATCCACGAAGCCTTTGAGAGAAGCACTGGATGATCAGACGCTTCCGATTTGCTGGAAAGGACGGAAACCTTTCAAAAGCGTAGGTGATGTCAACAAATACTTCAAGACCTTTGCATTGAGCTTTGCGAATGACGGAAAATCTAAAACTCAGCTTGAATTCCCACCAGAAGCTTATCTTATAGTATCAGTAAGTCCACCCTTGAACAGTTTTTCCACCTTTTGTTTTCAAGTTCAATCTCTGATGCAGTCATAATGAGCCTTTGTGTTTCAATGAATGCTGGCAAAATCTTTTCCAGTCTAAGGGAAACGCCTGCTTGGGAGTTCTAAATGGTACAGAAGTAGGTCTGAATGATCTGAATGTCATTGGAGGTAATGTTTTCTGTATAATTTGGAGCATAGCTTTGAAATATTGAGAAAATCATCCTACCACCTGGCTTAAAATTCCTGACAATTTCCTTTCTTTTGGCTTTATTAGACATATCAATGCAAGACAGAGTGGTGATTTATGACAACGAGAAGCAACTGATTGGATGGGCACCTCGAAATTGCGACAGGATTCCTAAATCCAGAAGCATTATCATTTGATGACAGGTGTTCTAAACGTTAAAAAAAATTGTCCTGTACAGAAAGCTGCTAAGCTGTAACATTGTATTCTTCCACCATTACAGCAGATTCCTTGTAAAGTAATACTATGTATATGTGGTCTGGTGAATCAGACCCCACAATTATACTTGATGGGTTATGAAAATTTAATAAAATAATGAGCCATACAAATTATTTTCATCTCCCTTGTATCTTTTAATTCTGAATTGTGGAAATTCTTATCTGATAATACAATAAAAAAAGAAGAAAGACGTTGATGCTCGATTAGCATCCCAACCAAATATCCAAGTGTGAAGCTCGGTTGGGTCACAGCAGTCCCTCCCCACCAAGCTAACTTTTTTTTTTCTTAGCTTTGTATAATCTCATTTACTATTTATATACAGTATTTTTTTCATATATTTTTCAGATATTTTCAAGATATTTTTCAAACTATATATTATTTGATTTTCAAAAATAATAAAGATTGATTATTCATCCAAAAACACTATACTTATCTTCTTTTCAATGCACATAGAACACACTCAACATGATATATAGAACATATTAATTTTTTTGTACAACTTAGACTCATAACTCCTCAACAGTTTAACTGAGAAGTCTGTTTAGTGTTTAGCTTCTGATTTGTGCTGATAAAAAGCAAAGAAAAAGGTAAGATTAGAAATTTTTAGCATTGTAGTTGAACTATTTTTAGAAACTGAACGTTATCAAAATAATAAAAATTCAACGGAAAAGGATTTCTTCAAGCTCTTGCCAATAGCATTTTCTACTGACCGACATGTAGTACAAATATTTTGCTTCATAAATTTGGGGAATCATAATTATTGATATAAAACAGAAAAGTAAAAAATTTAAGTTTCCCTTGGAACAATCATTAATGAGACCGGATGCAAAGATTTATAATTGTTAGACGACAGGTTGTTTTAGAGCAAAAACTTGTGAAACAATTAATAGAGTCCATGCTAAATAGTTAGCATTTTTGAGATTATACTTATTTTAATTTAGAGCAAAAACTCTAAAAAATTTTAGCATTATACTTATCTCATTTTTGAGATTTTTTTAGCTTTGAATTAAGTTTTTTAATATTTTTAAATCTTGTTGATGTGAAAAATAGTTTTTTAGAAATAAAAAAAATATATTTTAATTTATTTCAAAATAAAAAAAATACTTTAAAATATAATATCTACTATATTCTCAAACAATCCAGCTACGTAACATGCAACAACCGCACCCTAAGCAAGTGAATTGCATCTAATGCAACAGCCCCACTAACTTCACGTACAGGTGTTTAAAAAAAGAGAAAAATTATAAACCTGTAAATTTGGGTGTAAATTTATGATTTTAACAGAGTTTATTAATTTTACATTAGTCAAGTTTAATTTTATTATTTTTAAATTTTTTAATTTGAATTTACATATTAGATATATATTAACCTGTCAACTCGCGAGAAACAATAGTAAATTAAAATTTAAAACGTACTTGCTTATGATTTTAAAAGTTATTCCTTTTAATTTTGAAATGTATAAGCTAATAGCTTGAGTGGAGTTGACTGTTAATTCTGTCTGATACGCAGTATGCCTTTTAAAAGCATAAAATTTGACTAAAAATGAAGACATTTTAGAAAGAGAAAAAAAAAACACAATTAAAATATCATTAAAGTCTATTATAAGGATGAAATTAAAAATAAATATATATAAATTAGATTTTTTTAAACTAAAAGACTTATTAATTATTTTACTAAAAATATAAGGACTGGATAACGGTTTGCTCATAAAACAGAAGAGAAGTCTCCATGACTCAATCCTCGAGCTTGGAAGTTGGAAGGCAAGCCACCATGGAGGTGAAGACTATACCATTCCATTTTATTGATTTGGCTTTGTTTCTAATGTCTCATGGAAGTTTCCATGAAATTGCCATGATAATTCAGCTAAACCATGTTGAGAGATCAGAGATCAGAGTCTCCTACTTAGAATAGAGGATACGTAGATATTAGCTTTCCCATTGTAATTATGTTTCCTACTTAGAATAGGAGATCTGCAGAATTCTTCTTTCCTATTGTAAAGCAATCGTCTTGTATAAATATGTGATACAGTATCAATAATGCATTGCTGCATTGAATTCAATCTCTTCTTTATTTCTTTACATGGTATCAGAGTAGGACTAGAACCCTGCAGCTTCTCTACACCCTAATCTCTCGTGTAGCACCCTTTCTAATTCAGCTATCATGACCAACCAAAAAAGTTCTATCATTGGTAAGAAAATTACCGGTCCCAACACACCAAACCCAAAAATTCCTGCAGAACTTTTAAAAACAAATCTCTCAAATCCATACTTCACTCATCATTCAGATCATTCAGGCCTGGTCTTGATTTCTAAACCCCTGAATGGGGACAATTATTCAACTTGGAAAAGGGCTATGACTCTAGCTTTAAATTTCAAGAACAAGCTGTGTTTTGTCAATGGCTCAATCAGAATCCCTTCAGAGGAGACTAATCCTGAAGGTTATGCCGTATGGTCTAGATGTAACGATATGGTTCATTCATGGATCATCAACACTGTCATTCCGGAGATCTCAGACAGTGTGATCTACTACTCTACAGCTCAAGAAGTTTGGGAAGATCTTCATGATCGATTCTCTCAAAGCAATGCACCTCGCATCTTTAAGATTCAGCGAGATATTGCTTGTCTTCGACAAGACCAACTTTCTATCTCAGCTTATTATACAAAACTGAAGGGCCTGTGGGATGAAGTAGCCTCCTACAATGACGCAGTCCATGGAGCACAACAAGATCATCAAAGATTAATGCAATTTCTAATGGGGTTGAATGATTCTTACAGTGCTATTCGTGGACAAATTCTCCTAATTAATCTACTCCCAACTGTTCGTCAAGCCTATTCCTCCGTCTCTCAAGAAGAGAAACAGCGTCTCTTAAGCTCAATGCACACTGTAAATGACTCTGTTGACAGCGCTGCCATGGCCGTCCGCAGCAACAGTGGTAAGACCACCCCATTAACAGGGACATGAAGATTTGAATGTTCTTATCAATCATATGGGACGCATGACTTTTGATCGCAACCAGAGAATTTTGCACGCAGACCTGACCAAGACAAACGTCGTTTTGGCTCTAGAAGGGGACGTCCTTTTTGGTCCCACTGTGGAGAACCAAGCCACTGGGTTCAAACATGTTATGAGCTGCATGGGTATCCAATTGGCCATCCCAAGGCGAGGCATAATTCAGGCTCAAAGCGTTTTGGCAACAACAACAGATTTGTAGCTAATCATGTGTCAGAGGATTTTTCTAAAGAAGACGGCAAATTAGTGGTTGGCATCTCAGAGACTCAATTGAAGCAGCTCTTATCACTTCTTAATGATAAAAATGAAGGACCTAGCTCCCAAGCACATGCCGTAACAAAGCCAGGTTTGTCTAAAATCGCTTCTCGCAGTTGGATTATTGACAGTGGGGCAACAAATCATATTTCCTCTTCATCAAAATTACTTTTGCGTACAGATAAAAATTATTCTTTGCCTTCTGTTTTACTGCCTAGTGGCCAAAAGGCCAAAATCGTTACCAAAGGATCACTGCCTCTGAATTCTGTTTATTATCTCCACAATGTGCTCTGTGTACGCACATTCAAAGTTGATTTGATATCAGTAAGTCGTTTGACAAAAGGACTGAATTGCTCAATAACTTTTTTTCCTTATTGGTGTATTTTGTAGGATCTGGCTACGAGGAGGACGATTGGTTTGGGTAAACAACGTGACGGACTATACTACTTGGTGGCATTAGCAACAAAGACATCTATGATCAACTCCACCTCACCAAAAAACCTACCAGCCTGCAATACCACCATCTCATCAACCAATCTTTGGCATAATCACCTCGGTCATATATCACCTCATCGCCTCAATTTAATTGCCAAGAATTTTTTAAATTTTTCCGCACAATTCCATGATGTGTGCCCTATCTGTCCGTTGGCTAAACAAAGTCGCTTACCTTTCAGTCCTAGTGTTATTTCTTCCACAAAACCTTTCGAAAAAATTCATTGTGATATTTGGGATCGTTACCGACACCCTTCTATTTCTGATGCTTATTATTTCCTTACTGTCGTTGATGATTATACACGTTTCACATGGATTTTCTTAATGAGACACAAAAATGAAACACAATCACTTTTAAAATGCTTTTTTAGCTATGTTCATACTCAATTTAACTCTCACATTAAGATTTTTTGAAGTGACAACAATGGTGAATTTCTCTCACTCCGTTCCTTTTTTCAAGACACCGATGTCATCTTTCAACATTCTTGTGTTTACACGCCCCAACAAAATGAGGTTGTGGAATGCAAATATCGTCATATCTTATAGGTAGCCCGAGCTCTAAAATTTCACGCTCACCTTCCTGCCCAATTTTAGGGAGAATGTGCACTTACTGCAGTACACATCATCAATCGACTCCCTTCTTCCACCCTTTTTTTCAAAACTCCTTTCGAACTTCTCTACTCCAAATCACCCTCTTTTTCCTATATTCGTGTCTTTGGTTGTTTAGCCTATGCTACCAACATTCATCTTTCTCATAAATTTGACAATCGTTCCATACCCTCAGTTTTTATTGGATATCCCATCAGTCAAAAAGCATATAAATTATTCGATTTGTCAACTAAATTTTTTTTTACCAGTCGCGATGTGCAATTTCATGAAAATATTTTTTCATATGCTTCTGTCCAACCCAAACCCACCTTCTCTCCTCCACACACACCTTCTGGTCCTATTCCCCTTATATCTCATGCCACAAATTCCTTTGATTTCGGTTTATCCACCTTACCTACATCCACTTCCCTTCCCATACCACCTCTAGTTTCCTCTTCACCTACACCTTTGTCCCCTGTTCCCACTGATTCAACTTTAACCACACCTGCCACCGATCCACCATCTCCACAACCCCTGTCCACTCTCCACACCTACACACGTTGCCCTAAACCTCTCACCCATCTTTGCCACTTACCAACCCAACCGATCATCAAGACCCATCCCAACTCACCTTCTCTGCTCCTCCTTCACTACCACCTGATCAGCCTCCCCTACACCCCCACCCTTCCCTAACTGATTAGCCTCCCCAACCCACCTCTGACGCCACTATGCTTCGTCGCTCCAGCCGACACATTGTCCCACCAACTAAGCTTCACGATTACTTCTGCTCCAATATTTACTCCCATCAATCGGCCTCCTTACTACCAGGTCCGACTAAAGGTACACGTTATCCACTGGCTAATTTTGTTTCTTATCACCACTATATACCTGCAAATCAATCTTTTGTTACTCAGCTCCATACTGTCACAGAACCCAAATCCTATTCCGAAGCTGTTGCTCACCCTGCATGGCAGGAAGCCATGCATACTGAATTGCAGGCTCTTCAAGAAAATGGTACTCGATCCCTCACACCACTCCCGGCTGGCAAGACACCAATTGGTTGTAGATAGGTGTATAAAATTAAACACCGTTTTGATGGTTCTATCGAGCGCTACAAAGCACGCCTGGTCGCCAAGGGGTTCACACAATTGGAAGGTGTGGACTTTCACGATACCTTCTCTCCCACAGCTAAAATCATCTCTGTCCGCTGCTTACTTGCCTTGGCCACATCTTGTGGTTGGTCTCTCCACCAAATGGACGTCCACAATGCTTTTCTCCACGGTGACTTAGCTGAAGAAACATACATGTCACCACCACCAGGTCTTCGGCAACAGGGGGAGAACCATCTTGTTTGTCTCCTTCATAAGTCATTATACGGGCTGAAACAGGCATCTCGCTAATGTTTTGCAAATTTTTCAGAAGTAATTTGCTCGGCTGGATATATACAATCTCGTGCTGATTATTCTTTGTTCACCAGCAAACGGGGTGAGTCCTTTACTGCTCTTTTGATATATGTTGACAATATTCTAATCATTGGGAATGATCCGGTTAGAATTGCTTCAACTAAACAATTTCTGCATAACCATTTTCATCTCAAAGACCTTGGCATTTTGAAATATTTTCTTGGAATTGAGGTTCCGGTTTCCAAGAAAGGGATTTTTATTTCCCAGCGTAAGTATGCACTAGAATCATTGCAGATGCAAGCTTGCTGGGTGCTGCCCCAATTAATACTCCTATGGAACAAGGGTTGAAATTATCAGACAAAGGCACCTTGCTCAAAGAACCAAACCGGTACAAAAGACTGATTGGCAGATTAATTTACTTAACTGTTTCAAGGCCAGACATAACTTATGCAATACATGTCCTAAGTAGATTTATGCAACAACCCCAAAAACTTCATATGGAGGCGGCTCTTCGGGTTCTTCGTTATCTAAAAAAGGCACCCGGCTAAGGATTATTCTTCTCTTCAAACAGTGACTTCAGGTTGAGGGCTTATTGTGACTTAGATTGGGCAGGATGCCCACTCACTAGGAGATCCACAACATGTTATTGTGTTTTTCTTGGATCATCATTGATATCTTGGAGATCAAAGCAACAGAAAACAGTCTCACTCTCCTTAACTGAAGCAGAATACCGTGCAATGACAAGAGCTTGTTGTGAATTGACATGGCTCCGCCATCTATTGAGGGATTTGAGAATTTCACACCAAGAATCAACTTTATTGTATTGTGATAATAAGGCTGCCTTACACATTGCAACTAATCCAGTTTTTCACGAGAGAACTAGACATATTGAGATGGATTGCCATTTCATTAGAGATAAAATCCAAGATGGATCTGTAACTACAAGACATGTGGATTCTGCACATCAACTAGCAGACATCTTGACCAAGCCCCTCAGAAAAGAAATCTTTATGCTTATGGTTCGCAAGTTGGGAGTGCAGGATATTCACCCTCCAACTTGAGGGGGTTGAGAGATCAGAGATCAGAGTCTCCTACTTAGAATAGAGGATACGTAGATATTAGCTTTCCCATTGTAATTATGTTTCCTACCTAGAATAGGAGATCTGCAAAATTCTTCTTTCCTATTGTAAGGCAATCACCTTGTATAAATATATGATATAGTATCAATAATACATTGCTGCATTGAATTCAATCTCTTCTTTATTTCTTTACAAACCAGAGCATCTGAATATGCCTTGCCATTAATTATACACATCTGTGTTTGTGCCTAGATGAAAAGGCAATTTATATACCTTAACTTGCTGCAAATTCTTTTAGTTGCCTTTACATTTATTCTCAAAAAAAAGATAGTTCTAAATCCACCAACATGATCCTCCTATCTCACTGGAGGAAAAGAATAAAAGAACCTTTAACAAAACATCACATTTGAAGAAATCTCAATTTTTTAATTGGTAATTAAGTCAAGATTTCAAGAACCAAGCAATACCCATGAATCCGTAATCGTCAAGCAAAAGCCCCCATGTCAATAAAAACAAATTTGGACTCATACGGGCTTCTCACAAATCAATCAATACAAGTGAATTGACCAAGTCTTAGTTTTCTTTCAGACATTTATCAAATAAGTTGTAGTGCGTTAATTAATCACCAGAAACAACCACTCAGTGACTGTCAAAACAGAGAGAAATGGGAAAAGAAAAGGTGGGTCTTTGGGTGGTGGGGGTGTTAGTGCTAGTTTTGATTTTAGGGTTATCAGCTGCTAGTGATGACAGGCAGCAAAGATGGAGAAAGGCTATGATGTCAGGTGAAACAATGGGTTCATCAATGTTGATGAATAGAGTTCCATCATCCATTGTCTTACCACTTCATGGGAATGTCTATCCTACTGGGTAAGCGCATAAATGAAATGGGTTTTTTTGACTTTTTTGTTGTTGTTTTTTTTTTTTCCAAGTATGATTCCTTAGGATTTAGCTATGTTTCATCGTTCCAATATTTTCTCGTAGGAGTTTATTTGTCTTTGATTCTTTTTAGTTTTATCAATTGAGATT
>Ga0307515_10012963_pt1 | contig 15623 bp, 19 predicted proteins | sample 17_EM_MG_FD_194513 | JGI IMG/M metagenome (GOLD analysis project Ga0307515, IMG submission 194513) | Populus trichocarpa ectomycorrhiza microbial communities from riparian zone in the Pacific Northwest, United States - 17_EM | ecosystem: Host-associated > Plants > Roots > Unclassified | place... | reverse complement strand
GGTTGAAGGCCAAAGGAAGAGTCGAGAGGTACTGTTTTGCGGTGGCTAAGGGCCAGTTCCATGCAGGAGCCCTCGTTGTTGACCTTGTGGGGGATGAGGTTCCGCCGGAAGATCTCGAAGAGGATACCGCAGAGGATATCGAGCGGCGTTTATTCGCCCTTGGTAAATAGCGAAAGGAAATGTGTTTTTGCCAGTTCACACCGCCTCTCGTGTAATGTTATTGCAAATGCGTTTTTCAGCCAGAGGTCAAAGAATAGGGAATTCCGGGTGTATCCATCGCTTTGCGAACAGTCAACGTTTTGACGAGCTTAGGCTTGTTACTTCCGCCCTTTCTATATCTCAACCGACTGTAGTCTTTCACATGAGTTAATCTTATGCAAGTCCGTGAAAATGAAAAGGACCGGGAGAACGGGGTCTTTTTTTCCCCTGCGCTGGAAACAGGGAACAGGATGGAAAGTGGTGAGTGAGGTAAGTTGGAGAGACCAAGCGACGAGACGTAATTCTGTGTTAGCATGGGAGCAGGCAGAGAGCAGCCCAGCAGATAATACGGTGGCGCAAGCGGCTTAAACCTTTTGTTCCGTGCGTCCATGCGCGGCAGAACAGGAGTGTTAGAAATGAACTTTTCCGGCGGGGTAATGGCCTGTATTAATGAAGCCCTCGACTATGAGATTGCATTTGATTGTCATCTAAGCGTGGATACCCTACGGTGGCTGTAGGCAGCGATGGAAGGTTGAACTTGGCCACGGCCTTGTTGGAGAGGTTAGTCTTCTCCAAATCGCCCTCTACCGAAGGGAGGTCTTGACCGATGGCTTCCTCAAACCCAACTTTGCGTCGCCAACTTCCCCGTGCAACATCCTCGTCGTCCCTCGAGCAGTGAGAAGCGGCGCAGAAGACAGAAGGATTTGCCGACTGTTTGGTGTAAAAAAAGGCCTGAGACCTGAGACTCAACATCAGAAAGGAGTGGAAAGCAGTGAAGACCAACGGAAGCTCACCTCCTATGAACATCAGTATCGCAGCCTCCGCTCATTCCCGACCTGAGGTGTCGTGGTAGAAAAGCCCTCATTTCAGAAAAAGCTAAATAATTGTGTCTGATTCGCAATCTTCTTCGGACTCGTGACCAGGCTTTTCAAAGTTGATGTCCAAATTAGAGTGGTCTTCTTCAGCGACACCGCTGTCCTGACGATCAAACCCGCAGAACGTTCTCCTTGGAAGTCATCCTTGTCTCCGAGAGGTTCGGTAGACGAGCATATTGGGACAGTGTGCTGATGGGACGGATTGCTCAGATGGAATCAAAGACAGAGCTTGGCTCTGAACGTACTTGGGGACGTGGAGGATGACATCGGCTGCAATTTCGACAACCTGAGCGTAGGCCGCGGGATTGGGGTTATTGGATTTCTGTCTGGCGCTCCGAAGCTTTGGTTTGACGTTAAACAGCGAGGAAAATCCGGGGAGATGATTCTCTGGACGACGGTAGGATCAAAAACAGAATCCGAAGAACGAGCGATCGGATGAGTCCAAGAGGTAGGGTGCGCGGTGCCAGAAGTGTTGAGAAATCCGCGAAGATCTCTCTGCCGACTGGGCGAGGCGGGATGAGCCGGAAGCTTGGAGTGCACGGGCGGTGACCGTCGGAGAGAGGGCGAAGAACTAGAATGTGACAGGAGAAGGGAAAGTCGAAACAGACACCAGCACGGGTGGAGGAAGTGCCGTGGGTGGTTCAGAGAAGCTGGGAACGGGAGAGGTGCCAAGGTCAAAAACTGAGGGAAGTCAAGAACAGACTCGAAACTAACCCAATTTCACTCACCGTCGAGACATTCGCTCGCCAGCATCGCAATGTCTCTCGCCGATTGCAGGATATCGTTCCAGAAGGGGGATACATACATGGGGGAGATGTCTGTAAAATGGCACCGCCCGGACGGGATTCAAACTTCCAGCCACCTCCCTCCCGATGTCCACCCACTGGGTTTTACACTGCCTCTACTCGCTAGATCCTTCTTCTCTCGATTTCTCGCGTCGCCTCCGTTCTTTGATTCAGCATGACAAACGGGAACAGTATTTAGCCAGCCTCCGGGGGCCGCAGCTGGCTCGGTTCGTGGATTTCATCGATCAAGTGCGTGTTCTTCATTTGGCCTTTTGTCCACTTACGAAACAGATTGTGCAGACACTCAGTACCATTTCCGCCGACGACGACCTTTCTCGACAATGTCTACACAAACTACAAGCCATCTGTGCCCACCGCGCGACCCTACCATCATCATACATCATATCTCGTGGAATCGCCAGAGTGGGTCGTGGCCCAATCGCCCTCGGTGGGATTGCCGATGTGTGGGAAGGCACTTATCGCGGCAATAGAGTCTCAATCAAGTCTTTGAAGATTCCCCTGAGCGGTGATCTGGCCATCGAGAAGGTTTGTATTCGGTGCGACACATCTTTATCGCGTCTGCTCAAGAAAATCTGTGGGTCTTGTAGTCATTCTTCAAAGAGGCCATCACCTGGAAAAGGCTGAGGCACCCGAACGTCGTCCCTTTCGTCGGCGTCACGACAGACCCATTGCAAATCATCTCGGAGTGGGTGCCCAACGAAACACTGGTCGAGTTCATTGAGAAGAACCCAGGTGCGAACCGGATCAGCCTGGTCAGTCTTCCCCGTAATCGCACTTGACAGAGAGCGTGACCCTGCCAAGTTGTTGGATGTAGCCGAAGGCCTTCACTATCTTCACTCAAACCGCACCACACACGGAAGCTTGAAAGGGGTGGGTGTTTTCTTCGACTCGTTCTGAGTCTCATCAATAAGCCTCGGTAGCTCAATATTCTCGTCGATCGTGACTGCCACGCTCGTTTGGCGAATTTCGAGTTCGCTTCAATCGTTCGTGGAATGAACTCCGCAACGCTGGTCAATGAATTCACTACGGCATGGACCGCGCCAGAGATTGTCGGGGGAGCCGACACGATCACACGGGAGGCGGACGTGTTTGCTTTTGGGATGGTTGTGATAGAGGTTTGTTCCTGTGTCTTACCTCCTCTGGTGTTGAGATGGAGAGATAGATGGTTCGCCCGAGATCTGAATGCTCCCTAAGGTTTTTACGGGAAGGCATCCATTTGGTGAACTCACAACCACGGTCATTACCTCAAACATTGTGGACGGCGACCGGCCGGCTCGTCCGCATGAGGCGCAAGAACTTGGCTTGACGGACTTGGTATGGGATGTGACGGTCCGCTGTTGGCACCAAGACCCTGTTCAGCGACCGATGATGATGGAAGTGGTCGGTCTCATACGAAAATTGCCAGTGTTTTCTCTCTCACCATGAAATTAACGTCATGACATGCTTCCTGCAGTTACATGATGACGGCCGCCTGGAGGGCTGTAATCACGGATATCCCAGTCAAGATCTTCACCGACAAAATTTTACCCTTCTGTAAAGCCAAGGACGCGCTTTCTCTCGGTTGCACCAGCAAGTTCTTCGCCCTTGTCACGACCGACGAAGCGTTCTGGAGACAAAAGGTTGCAGCTGATTACAATTTCACAGGGTCAGAGACGGCCAGAGCGAGTGATTGGAAAATCATCTACCAGAGATTCAGCAACAGAAACCCACGAGTTTTCGTTTGGGGGTGTGTGATCATTATGCTATGCTACGCGGGTGTTAATTCGTTCATTTATGCATTCCTGCTTACTCGCCCGGTCATAACCAAGCAGATTTGGGGACAGTGGTCTACTTGGGTATCCACGACCTTCAGGGATGATTGGCTCGTTCCAGGTCTATTTTCCGATCGAACTTCACCTTCCAGGTGTCCGCGTGGTCAGTCTGGCAACAACTGAATGGTCAGTAAACTATATTCCTGGTCTCGAAAAATATCTTATTATTCCTGTATATCGATAGTGGTTCCCACGCACTCGGGGCTGATGGTAGCGTATATGTCTGGGGTGAGGGTTCCTTCGATCCTTTCTATTTCACACTAAAACCCACGGATATTGACAATCCATTACGACAATCCCTCTGCAACCCCCAGGCATAGGCGCATCCCCGTCAGAATACGCGGACTTCTCATCTCCCTTCAGAGTCTTTCAGAGACCCCTGAAGCTTCAGCTGCCAGCTCCAACGCGCAGTATTAGGTGAATTCATTCGTTGATGTACAAACCGAAGTTTATGCATAATGTTCCTTTCTTTAGCTGCAGTGACTATTTGGCTATGACTTTGGACACCAATTCTGTGGTCTGGAACTTGATGAGTTGGGGGAGACCATTCCGACTCGTCTCCCCTTTGCTCGACCGCTCGTCTCCAGAGACGACACCCATTCAGATCGAATGTGGCATGGATTTTTCTGTCGTTCTTACGAGATCTGGGGGTGTGTATGTGTGGTGGCCAAATCGTGGCCCCATACAGCGCCGGTATGATGAAGCCGTAGAAAAATTGAACGGGGATGAATCCACGAAGGCTTTTGTCCCCGAGGGCGGAACAGTTATCCCCTGTCACACCTTGGAGATTCACGAGGACCCTGTCGAGCTCCCCGCCCTCCCACATCTCCCCGAATTGCCAGGGACAGGATTGTCAGTAGAAGAGTGCAGGAAAGTGACAAAGTTGATCAAGATAGCAGCCCTTGAATATCGCCTCATCGGGTTGACGAACAAAGGCCATGTCCTCAAGATGGACGAATTATACGGGAAGGACGACACCCGTGCCTGGGAATATGTGAGTGAGAATGGACGGACGATCCGATACCTCTTTTTAAACCGCGGTACACAGCTGTCAAACTACTCTGAGATGGACAAGGTCAAGAATCACCCGGCCTTCCATACGACTACAGGCAACGACGGCAATGAAAAACCACCGCAAGTGGAACTTTCATCAGATACCATGCGCATCACACACGTAAGATACATCGTTTCGATGGGTTTTCAGTGCCATGTATAAGATCTCCAACGTTCAGGTGTCTGCGCAAGGCGGCTCTTTCTTTGCCTATTCATCCTCCATGGTGCTCGAGGGAGATGCCGAGACCACCCCAGAGGCGCTTCCAATCATCATCCCAGAGCTTCAGGACAGATCTGTCATCTCCGTTGTCAGTTGCGGTGGACACTCCGGTGCTCTCACTTCCTCCGGAAAACTCCTGACGTGGGGAAGGTGTAATGGTGGAACTTTGGGCCTTGGAGGCCCCTGGGGGCTTCCTGTCGGGTCTCCGGGAGGGTACGCAGAAGAGGAACAGCGAGCTGGAGTCCGAGCCGGAACTTACTATGAAGACCCACCTGACGTCAGAATCCCCGTGGAAGTGAGGTTCGACCACAGGTTGAGGGCCAATGGAAGAGTCGAGAGATACTGTTTTGCAGTGGCTAAGGGACGTTGGCATACAGCAGCCCTTGTTTTCGACCTCGCGGGGGACGAGGCTCCACCGGAAGACCTTGAACAAGCTATTGGAGAGAATCTAGAAGAGGATATTGAAGAGGATATTGAAGAGGATATTGAAGAGTATACCTACAGTTTAGCATTGTAAAAAGAATGCTGAAAACTAGTACATACGAGTACAAAAAGCATTGATCATTATTTCTGTGTAGCCCAGTAGATCGTTGAGTATAAACATCCTGTATTTCCCCAATATTTCCCCTTCCACCACGCCTCATCCCATCACCATGTCCACAGTGTACGCAATCACTCCGTTTCTCGCGAGCCCTCCCAACTGAGCTGAAGGAGAAGGGTGCCACGACCCTCGAGTTCGACATCACGGCTCCATCGAGCCTCGAGCTTCACACAGCCGCTGTCACGATCTACGGGCACATCGACGTCGTCGTGAACAGCGCTGGATATCTTATCTCCAGTGTTCTTGAGGAAAATACGTGAGTCACCGAGGCGGGCGGCTCGCTTCCGCTCTATTGATCTCCCCGCCCTTATCTGATATCTCTCCTAGCCTGGAACAAACTTACGACCAGCTCAACACAAATGTGTTCAGGGGCTTGAACGTCGCTCGCGCTTTCCTGCCTTACATGCGTCCCCGCAAGACCGGAACAATCATCTGGACCAGTTCGGTCGGAGGATACAACATTCCTGAGCCCGTCGTCCGAGTCCCTCGGTGGTGGCGGCGCATGCGGCGATCTCTGGGTCAGGGATTACATCAACAATTGGCCTGTGACCACGGTCATGGAGCGGTATCTTAACAACTCCCATAATGGTTCACCCCACGGGGGTCGCGGTGTCGCTGCATGCGCCGCTGCTACTGTTACCCGCCGCCGCCAACTCGGGCAACAGCACACCCGGGTAATGTCTTCTTTCTTCATGCTTTTCATTCTTCTTGTTTTTGCAGCGTGTGCTTGTGTGTAGTATTATTTCGACAATAAAAAAGTGGGTGACAGTCCCCAGGACTAAACAGTGCTACTCACGAGTCTAGATGAATATCGATAGCCTTTTAAGGGAACTGTCGGGACCCCGACCGTTGCGTCGGGGCGTGGATATTATCTCCAAACCGCGCATCTGGAATCCGGCGCCTTAGCCTTTTCGCTCGAATCCCAGCCAGCCCCCAAAACTACGGAGGGCGGGAAGGGTGGCAAACTCACCTACTTCAGCCGCACCACATGCTGGTGTCACCTCGACGCTCAATTCTCTGTTCTCGTTGGTCCACGCGAGGGGGAAGTTCTCAGATACTGAGCAATATAGACCTCGGCTAGTGGCACCCTTCTACAACGGATATATATATCCCTAGTCCTGGGGACTGTCACCCACTAAAAATCATTACTTTTTCTTCTTACAGTGCTAATCGCTCAGCGGCATTTATTCGTCCTCGGTAATGGTTAATGATTCGTGACCTCGGGTCTCGCGTCCCCCGAATTCAAGCATCCAGACTGCCCGTCATGGGTAGAAAACTGGTCGTCTAAATGTAACAAAACGAAATGTAGATTTATTGACTCCCTCCGTGTTTCGTGTAATGTTGTAAATTCATTTCTCAGCCAGATGTCAAAGAATGGGGAGTGGGATTTGCTCGTTGCTTCGCGAACGGTCAACGTTTTGGCGGGCTCAGATATCGTATATGGTTGTTACCCGTGCACCCTAGATTTTTTACTTTTGGCAATCGACTGCAGCCGTATGAATTGATCTTACGGTGATCCGTGAAAGGACGAAAAGCATAGGAGAGACCGGATCTTTTCTCCCCCTGTTCGGAAGCAGGAAACGGGATGGGCGGTGCTGGGCGGCCAGGGGAGGTTGGGGAGGGCGAGCGGCGAAGCATGATTCGGTGACAATGTAGGTCAGCCGGCAGATGGTACAGAGGTGTGAGCGGCGTAAAACATTCGATTCGCCCATTCGTGTACAGCGGAACAGAGGTGTTAGAAATAAACATTCCCGGCAGGGTAATGAGTGTATATTCATCAAAGTCCGTAGCTGTGAGATTGTATTCGATTGCGCCCTTCCGGAGATACCATACAGCGACTAGTGGCGACGTCGGAATGTTGAACTTGGCCGCAGCCGCGTCGGAGGGAGTGGTTTCCTCCAGAACATCCTTTACCGCAAGGGTAGCCTGGGCCCCCCTCCTCGTCCATTTCAGACGGTCTCGACGTTGTTGGAACAGCATGCACTACAGCGGTCTCGCCGTCCACACCTCCTTGACCGATGACTTCTTCAAACCTGACTTTGCCTTGCCAACTGTTTGGCGCAGCGTGAGAAAGACTCGGAATCTGAGACACCTCGCGTCTTGCTTATACACAATCTTGGATCAGCGGAGAGCACGCCTGTGGACGTCTACGATCGTATCATAGAGTCTATGGCCTGATGTTCAACATCAGAAAGGAGTGGACAGCAGTGAAGACCAACGGAAGCTTACCTCCTGCCATCCTGAACATCAGTATCGCAGCATCTGCCCATCCCCGACCTGAGATCTTTCCGTCCGATACTCGCAATAAAAAAGTCCCCATTCAGACTCCCAAATCAAAGTGGTCTTCAGCAATACCGCCATCCTCACGATCTAAACGTTGTCCCTGGAGGCCACCCATATCTCCGAGAGGTTCGGTAGACGAGCACATTGGGACAGTACGCCGGTGGGAGGGATGACTCGGATGGAATTAAGGGCGGGGCCTGGTTCTGAACCTGTTCGAGGACGTGCCAGAAGATGACGTCGGCTGCACTCTCGACAACCTGAGCGTAGGCCACGAGATTGGGGTTGTTGAATTTCTGTCTGGTGCTCCGAAGCTTCGGTTTGACGTTGGAATACGGGCAGAGAATTCTCTGGACGACAGCGAGATCCAAAACCGGATCCGAAGGATGAGTGATCGGATGGATCCAAGAGGTAGGGTGGGCGGTGCCAGGAGTGTTGAGAAATCCGTGAATATCTCTCTGCCGACTGGGCGAGGCGGGATGCTCCAGAAGCTTGGAGTGCACGGGCGGTGATTATCGGAGAGAGGGCGAAGAACTAGAATGTGACGGAGGAAGGGAGAATTGAAGCGGACGCCAGCACGGGTCGAGAAAGTGCCGTGGGTGGTTCAGAGAAGCTGGTAATAGGAGAGGTGCTGAGGTCGGGGACTGAGGGAAGCCAAGAACAGACTCGAAACTATCGGGGGTGGTTCACACAACCGACGAACAAAGAGATGCGGTGGAAACATACCCAGATGAGCTGAACGTTGACTCAGCAGGCGGCTGACTTGGTCGGAGGAGCCTGAACTCTGAACGGTGGCTGAGGCGGCTGTGGTTGCACGACGGACATCGGAGACGGGGCTGTTTATTGGACTGGCACCGGACGGAGCCAAGTGTATGTTTGATTCCGTTGGGAGAGCCCCCGCGGAGCCGAGCCGGGCCGGCGTCCAATCAGTTTCGAATCTAAGGGCACCGCGCCTTCTCACACACCCACTGTACATCCTTACTACTATCTTATTTCCTCGTCCCCCCTCTCCTACTCCAAACCGACGGCGAAGGTTCGGGCACGAGGTCATTACCGTTACGAATATTTAGCAGAGATAACGAGTTGTAGTGATCGATATCGAATCGTGAAAGGAGTTCCCGCCCTCCTACGTCTGACCGAGCTCGACCAAAGTCGCTCGCCACCTTTTGTTTATCTGTGTAGCGAACTCGTGGCGACGTTGTAACCCGATTCCACCCACCGTCGAGACGTTCGGTCACCAGCACCGCGGTGTCTTCTGTCGATTGTAGGATCTCGTTCCGCTACAGCTCGTCCAAACATTCCAGAGGAGGTACAAGAGGGAAGACGTCTGCAAAGCGGCAATACCCGTATGGGTTCAAACCATCGTCACGGAAGTACGACCTGTGACCACGTGTCCCTCAACGATGGTGGTTCAACTCGCCTCATAGTGACAGGGGGTGGCACTGAGGGGTTGCTCTCGCCTTCAACGACCTTCCAGCTAACTCTGAACCGCTCCTCCGATGTCTACCCTCCGGATTTTAGATCGCCTCTACTCGCTAGACCCTTCCTCTCTTGATTTCTCGCACAACCTCCATTCCTTGATCCGCCATGACGAACAGGAACAGTATCTGACCAGCCTTCAGGGACCGCAATTGGCTCAGCTCGTGGATTTTCTCGACGCAGTGCGTGCTCTTCATTTGGCCTTTTGTCCACTTACGAAACGGATTGCGCAGACCCTCGGTGCCATTTCGGCCGACGACGACCTTTCTCGACAATGTCTGCACAAGCTACAAGCCATCTGTGTCCGCCACGCGATCCTACCATCCCCATACATCATATCTCGCGGAATCACCAGAGTGGGTCGTGACCCAATCGCCCTTGGTGGGATTGCCAACGTGTGGGAAGGTACTTATCGCGGCAAGAGAGTCTTAATCAGGTCTTTGAAGATTCCCCTAAGCGGCGATCAGACTATCAAGAAGGTTTGTACTTGGTGCGACACATCTTTATCGCGTCTGCTCAAGAAAACCTGTGGGTCTTGTAGTCATTCCTCAAAGAGGCCATCACCTGGAAAAGGTTGAGGCACCCGAACGTCGTCCCTTTCATCGGAGTCACAACAGACCCTTTGCAAATCATCTCGGAGTGGATGCCCAACGGAACCCTGGTGGAGTTCGTCGAGAAGAACCCAGGTGCGAACCGGATCAGCCTGGTGGGCCTTTCCCTCTAATCCCACTTGACCGGTAACGTGATCCTCCCAAGCTGTTGGACGTAGCCGAACGCCTTCACTATCTTCACGTAAACCACACCACACACGGAAACTTGAAAGGAGTGGGCATTTTCTTCGACTCGTTCCGAGTCTGATCAATAACCCTCGGCTAGCTCAATATTCTCGTCGATCGCGACGGCCACGCTCGTTTGACGAATTTCGAGTTCGCTTCGATCGTTCGCGGGGTGAGCTCTGCAACGCAGGTCAGTGAATTCACTACGGCATGGACCGCACCAGAGATTGTCGGGGGAGCCGACACAATCACACGGGAAGCGGACGTGTTTGCTTTTGGGATGGTTGTGATAGAGGTTTGTCCCCGTGTCTTGCCACCTCTAGTGTTGAGGTGGATGGATGGATGATTCATCTGAGATCTGAATGCTGCCTAAGGTTTTTACAGGAAGGCATCCATTCGGTGAACTCACAACCCCGATCATTACCTCAAACATTGTGGACGGCGATCGGCCGGCTCGTCCGCATGAGGCGCAAGAACTTGGCCTGGCGGATTCGGTATGGGACATGACGGTTCGCTGTTGGCACCGAGACCCAGTTCAGAGGCCATTGATGATGGAAGTTGTCGGACTAGCACGCAAATGGCCAGTGTTTTCTCTCTCGCCATGGAATTACCATCATGACACGCTTCCTCTCACTACAGGATGGCAGCGACTTGGAGGGCTAAAATCATGGATATCCCAGTCGAGGTCTTACTTGACAATATTCTACCCTTCTGCGAAGCCGAGGACGTGCTTTCCCTTGGTTGCACCAACAAGTTCTTCGCCCTTGTCACAACCGATGAAGCGTTCTGGAGACAAAAGTTAGCAGTCGATTACAATTTCACAGGGTCGGGGACGACCAGAACGAGTAACTGGAAAATCATCTACCAGAGATTTAGAAACCCACGAGTTTTTGTTTGGGGGTGTGTGATATTTTCATTCTTTTATGTTATGGGGGGTGTTAATTCGTTCATTGATGTTCCTGCTTACTCGTCTGGTATAACCGAGCAGAGGGGAGGGCTGGGGTCAACTTGGGTTGTCACGGTTCCCAGAGCGGACCTTCTGTGGTCATGTTCCTTTTCCGGTCGAACTTCACCTTCCAGATGTCCGCGTGGTCAGCCTGGCAACAACTTACTGGTCAGTAAATCCCATTCCTAGTCTCAACAAATATCTTATTGTTCCTGTATATCGATAGTGGTTCCCACGTACTCGGGGCTGACGGTAGCGTATATGTCTGGGGTGAGGGTTCCTTCAATCCTTTCCATTTCGCACTAAAACCCACAGATATTTACAATCCATTACGACAATCCCTCTGCAACCCCCAGGCACGCTCTGTAACGACGCATCCTCGTTGGAATGTACGGACTTCTCATCTCCCTTCAGAGTCACTCAGAGACCCCTGAAGCTTCAGCTGCCAGCTCCAACGCGTAGTATTAGGTGAATTCATTCGTTGATGTACAAACCGAAGTTTATGCATAATGTTCCTTTCTTTAGCTGCAGTGATTATTTGACTATGACTTTGGACGCCAATTCTGTGGTCTGGACGTTTAAGAGTTGGGGGAGACCATTCCGACTCGTCTCCCCTTTGCTCGACCGCTCATCTCCAGAGACGACACCCATTCAGATCGAATGTGGCACAAGATTTTCTGCCGTTCTTACGAGATCTGGGGACGTGTGTGTGTGGTGGCCGTCTTCAGGTGCCATATGGGACTGGTACGATGAAGTCATAGGAGAATTGGACAAGGATGAATCTACGAAGGCCATTGTCCCTAAAGGCGGGACGGTTATCCCTTGTCACACCTTGGAGATTCACGAGGATCCCGTCAAGCTCCCCGCCATCCCAGATCTCCCCGAATTGCCGGCGACAGGATTGTCAGAGGAAGAGCGTGGGAAAAAGACAAAGTTGATCAAGATAGCAGCCATGAGATATCGCCTCATCGGGTTGACGAACAAAGGTCATGTCCTCGTGATGGACAAATTATACGAGAAGAACAACACCCGTGCCTGGGAATATGTGAGTGAGAATGGACGGATGATCTGATACCTCTTTTTAAACCGCGGCACACAGCTGCCAAACTACTCTGAGATGGACAAAGTTAAGAATCACCCGGCCTTCCATACGACTACAGGCAACGACGGCAAGGAAAGACCACCGCAAGTGGAACTTTCACCGGATACCATGCTCATCACACATGTAAGCTACCTCGCTTTGATGGGTTTTCAGTGTCATGTATAAGATCTCCAACGTTCAGGTGTCTGCGCAAGGCGGCTCTTTCTTTGCTTACTCATCCTCCGTGGTGCTCGAGGGGGGTGTCAGGACCACCCCAGAGACGCTTCCAATCATCATCCCAGAGCTTCAGAACAGATCTGTCATCTCCGTTGTCAGTGGTGACGGCGGCTTTGGTGCTCTCACTTCCTCCGGAAAACTCCTGACGTGGGGAAGGTGTTATTGGGGAGCTTTGGGACTTGGAGACCCCGCGGAGCTTCCTGCTGGATCTCCGGGAGGGTACGCAGAAGAGGAACAGCGAGCTGCAGCCCGAGCCGGAACTTACTACGAAAACCCACCAGACGTCAGAGTTCCCGCAGAAGTGAGGTTCGACCACAGGTTGAGGGCCAAAGGAAGAGTCGGGAGATACTGTTTTGCGGTGGATAAGGGACATTGGCATACAGCAGCCCTTGTTGTTGACCTTGCGGGCGATGAGGTTTCGCCGGAAGATCTCGAACAGGATCTCGAACAGGATATCTAAATCACTCAGCGGCATCTATTCGTCCTCGGTAATGATCCGCGATCTCTGGTCTTGCGTCCCCCGAAATTCAAGCATCCAAACTGCCTGTCATGAGTAGAAAACTGGTCGTTGAAATGTAACAAACCGAAAGATTTAACGACTTCCGCCGTGTTTCGTGTAGTGTTGTAGATTCATTTCTCAGCCAGATGCCAGAGAATGGGGAGTGGGGTATACCTGTCGTTTCGCGAACGGTCAACGTTTTGACGGGCTTGAGCATCGTGTATGCTTGTTACCCGTACACCCTCGATTTCGCCCTTTTGGCAACCGCCCGCAGTCGTTTGCATGTCGCATGAATTGATCTTACGGTGATCCGTGAAAAGACGAAAAGCATCGGGGAGGCCAGAATTTTTTTTTCCCCCCGTTCGGAAGCAGGAAACGGGATAGGCTGTGCCGGACGGCCGGGGGAGGTTGGGGAGGGCGAGCAACAAAGCGTGGTTCGGTGCCAGCGTAGGTCAGCTGGCAGATAGTACAGCGGTGCGAGCGGCGTAAAACCTTCGTCTCGCCCATCCGTGTACAGCGAAATAGAAGTCTTAGAAATGAACTCTCTCGGCGGGGTAATGGGTGTGTATTCATCAAAGTCCGTAACTGTGAGATTGTATTCGATTGCGCCATACAGCGACTGGTGGCGAGGGAATGTTGAACTTTGCCACAGCTACGTCGGAGAGGTTGGTCTCCTCCAGAACATCCTTTACCGCAAGGGTAGTCTGGGAACTCTCCTCGTCCACTTCAGACGGTCTCGATGTTGTGGTAACAGCATGCACTACAGCGGTCTCGCCATCTGCACCTCCTTGACCGATGACTTCCTCAAACCCGACTTTGCCTTGCCAACTGTCCGGTGCAGCGCAAGAGACTCGGAATCTGAGACTGCTTGTACCCTGCCTGTACACGATCCTCGGTCGGCGGAGAGCGCGCCTGTGGACCTGGCGCTCAAGATTAGAAAGGAGGTGGAGAGTAGTAAAGACCAACGGAAGCTTACCTCCGGTCATCCCGAGTATCACCATCCCTCCGTCCATTCCCGACCTGGGATCTTGCCTTCCGATACTCGCCGTAGAAAGTTCCCATCTCAGAAAAAGGTAAGCTGTGTTTGACTCGCTCTCTTCCTTAGAATCATAGCCCAGGCTCTTCAAAGTCGATGCCAAATTGGAGTAGTTTTCTTCGGTGATACCGCTATCCTGGAGATCTGAACCCGCGAAATATTGCCCTAGGGGTGAGAGGCTCGGTAGGTGAACCTGGGGCAGTGATATTTGGGCAGGGCGCTGATGGGGGGGATGGTGCGGATGGGGTCGAGAGCGGAGCTTTCTGAACCTGCTCGGGGATATGTATTAAGATGACATCGACAGTACTCTCGGCAACCTGAGCGTGGGCCACGAGATTGGGGTTATTGTGTTTCGCTTGGAGTTCTGAAGTTTTGGTTCGGCGTTAACCAATAGGGAAATCGAATCCGAAGAACGAGAGACTGGATGAGTCCAGGGAACGGCACGAAATTCACGAAAATCCATCTGACTGGACGGGGCGTGGTCCACGAGAAGTTTGGAGTGCGCGGTCGGTGTTGGTTGAGAGTGGGCAGGGTGAAGTCGGGGGACGTGGTTCACACGATAGGCGAGCGAAAGGGTGCGACGGAAAGACAGCTAGCGACCAGACGTGGGTCAATCCAGCAGACGTTTGGCACAGTCAGAAGAGCCGGGCTCTAAATGGTATTTTTCCACCGTGTGTTAACCGTCGGGCGTTGACGTTGAGCGCTGAGCCTCTCACAGCAAAACCGTCAGCACCCCGAGGCGTATCCCGCCACAATGTCCGTCCGTTGGGTTCTACAACAGCTGTACTCGTTAAATCCTTCTTCTCTTAACTTCCTCCGTCGCCTTCATTCTCTGATATGGCGTGACGAGAGGGAACGGTATTTGACCAGCCTACAAGGACCCGAGCTGGCTCGGCTGGTGGATTTCCTCGATAAAGTACACCTCATCCCTTCAGCCTTTTATCAGTTCACGAAACAGACTCCATAGGCCCTCGGCGCCATCCCTACAACAGACGATGTTGCGCGGGAGTGTTTAGACAAGCTACAAGCAATCTGCGCCCATCACACGACCTTACCATCCTCGCACATCGTATCTAGCGGAATCACCAGAATCGGTGATCACCCGATCGCCCTTGGTGGGATCGCCGATGCATGGGAAGGCACTTATCGCGGAGAGAAGGTCTCTATCAAGTCTTTTAGGGTTTCCACGGGGAGCTTCCAGGCCATTAAGAGGGTTCGTAATCTATGCGGCAAATATCTACCGCCGCCACTCAATAACGTGTGGGTTTTGTAGTCATTCTTCAAGGAGGCTATCATCTGGAAAAGGTTACGACACCCGAACATTGTCCCTTTCATCGGCGTCACAACAAATCCATTGCAAATTGTCTCGGAGTGGATGCCGAACGGAACTCTGGCCGAGTTCATCGCGAAAAATCCAGCCACGAATCGGATCGGCCTGGTGAGTCCCTCCCTGTCATAACCCTTGACCAACAAATTCATCCTCCCAAGTTGCTGGATGTCGCCGAAGGTCTCGATTATCTTCACACAAACAACATCACACACGGAAACCTCACTGGGGTAGGCGTTTTTCAAGGTTGTTTTGGACCTCACTAACAACTTTTGGCAAGCTCAACATTCTCGTCGATCACAGCGGTCATGCTCGTTTGACGGATTTCGGGTTTCCCTCGGTTGTTCACGGAATGGACTCTCCGGCGCAGGTAAGCGGGTACACTGCGGCGTGGACCG
>Ga0307515_10012962_pt1 | contig 15624 bp, 8 predicted proteins | sample 17_EM_MG_FD_194513 | JGI IMG/M metagenome (GOLD analysis project Ga0307515, IMG submission 194513) | Populus trichocarpa ectomycorrhiza microbial communities from riparian zone in the Pacific Northwest, United States - 17_EM | ecosystem: Host-associated > Plants > Roots > Unclassified | place... | reverse complement strand
CGGTGAATGTTTCTGTAATTGTTTTTGCTTCCAAACGTTTTTGACGAGAGAGAGAGCCCTACTGAAAAAAGGAAAGTGTTTTCCTTTCTTTATCAGAAGGAAAACACTTTCCTTTAATAAAACGGCTGTAAAATGTTGACCGGAATTCAGTTTCCTTTGACTATTTTCTTATATTGCTGCCAAACATGGGAAAACAAGGAAAGTGAATTCCAGGAATTCACTTTCCTGCAATCAAACACGGCCTAAGTATTCTTACACCTTCCACGTATCTAGATAAACAATTTTAAATATACAAACTTTGTACATTAACTTGGAAAGTCAAAAGAAATAACCAAGCTACTTAACCGGCCTACCACCTTAGGTTACAACATTCTCCCCTTTGCCCCAACGGCAAAAAGATTTGAACCGTTATAGCCGTTAGTTTGTCTTGCTGGAAAACCCGGCGCCAACCTCGGATTTTTCTTACATATCTAACCAAACCAAACCCTCTCTCTCTCTCTATCTCTCCATGAATTTCTCAAAGACTAATATTGATCTTGAGATCCTGGTCTTCATTTTTCCAAATTTGGAAGATATTACACGATAACTAACAAGAAACAATTCCATAATGCTGTCTTCCAAGCAGAACCTATGCATTACGTGATTGTTGTCTGGGTAGTTTGTTGCCTCCCTTGCTCTTTAATTCCATGCATTAGTTTTCTCTCTTTATATATGTGCAATATCTTTTCATGTTCTATAAAATCTTTGGCTTTGAATGGTTCTTTTGTTCTATTTCTTCCTCTCTTTCCTTCTTTTAACTTCTTGTATATAATTCTGTTCTTTCATGTACCTGGTGGTGTGGTTAAGAATTGAGTCCTTGGAGTTTTCATAAAATTAAGAACCTTTTTTTGATTGTTTAATCTAAGCCCTTTTCTGCATCAAAACTTAGCAAAGGGAACGACCAAACATCTCATATCAATCCAAAATCCACCAGTCTCTCTAACAACAGTCTCGAGGATCTTATTTGAGGTAACGATCCTGTTTTCTTCAGCTTTTGTTGTTATTCAAGGTTCATATATACCTCTTTAGGGTTGAATTTGGATTCTTCTTCGACAGTACACGAATGTCTAAAATGGGGCAATTAGAGTTTTGTGGCTAAAATTTAACAATTCTGATAGAAAGCAAGACTTGTAGGATATTATTTGATTAATTATATTTTTCAGCACCTTTCAGGAATTTATTTAAAGTAGGTTTTATTAGAAAACTTGATTGCTGAGTTTTGAGTTTTATTCCTTGGACTCCTTCCTTTTTCTGTATTCCCTTGCAATATCGTTCTTGTTTCACATCTCATTCTCCTTTCCAATTACCATGCAATGGTTCAGAATTTGAGACCAGGTGGTTCACATCATAATCATGTGATGTTGTTCTTTGTTGTAGCTAGAAACCAGTCTCAAGAGTTGCAAATTAAGATGCAGCAAGATAAGGGTAAAGTTGAAGAGGAGCTGAGGAATATGAAGGAGATATTGACTGTAGCGAAAAGGGAAAGAGATAGAGCGCGTGATGAGCTTAAAGAGATGAAAATGGTGGCCGATGAGTCAAAGGCCATGTTAGAAGAAGCAATGTCTAATGGGAAGACTGCTGATGTATTTACGGAACTCAATTCAGTAATGGAATCATTGTCAAAATCAAAGCAAGAGTTGAAGATCAAAGAAATGACTATCACATCTTTGAAAGTTGAAGTTGGAAAGCTACGAGAGGTGGAGGCCAAATTGCTAGAGAACGATAACTCAATGCAAAATCTGAAAAAGGAGTTGACTAAAGTTAAATCAACTGAGGCACATGCTTTGGGTTTATTATCCCAGAGTAAGAAAAGAATTCAAGAACTTGAGGCTGAGGCACAGAGAGGGAAAGAAGCAGAAATGAAATTGTTAAATTCATTTGCTGCTCAAACAAAGCAGCTTGAACAGACCAAGTTATTGCTTGAAAAGTCGAAGCTTGAGATTACCTCCCTTCACAAGAGGGTAGAGAAATGGGAAAAACATGATGGGGATAAGATTTCATTGCAAAGAGAACTAGAAAGTGTCAAGTCTGAACTTCAGTTGGCAAGACAGAACCGAACACATGCACAGGAGGGCGAAAAACATTCAGCATCAAAGACCAAGAATCGACTTGAGGAGACGGAGTTGCTTAAACATGAATTGAAGCTAGCAACTGAGGCAGAAGAGAATAGCAAGAAGGCAATGGATGACTTGGTATTAGCCCTATCTGAAGTTGCAACAGAAGCCAGCCAAACAAGGGAAAAGCTCATGTTAACCCAGAAAGAGCTGGAGCACTTCAAAACGGAGGCAGAAAACTTGCGGGAGAATTTAAATAGCATTGAGGACATGTATAGGAATCTTTTGAATGTAGCAACGAAAGAAGCTGATCGATATAGAAAAACAACTGAGAGGTTGCGAGTAGAGGCTGATGAATCACTTCTGGCATGGAATGCGAAAGAGACTGGCTTTGTTGATTGCATCAAGAGAGCCGAAGACGAAAAGTCCTGTGCATTGGAAGAGAACAGTAAACTTCTTGAATTGCTTAGAACAGCCGAAAACATGAACAGGATATCTAAGCAAGAGACTCAGAAGGTGCGCGATATACTTAAACAGGCCCTGAATGAAGCTAATGTTGCGAAAGAAGCTGCAGGAATTGCCAGGGCTGAGAATTCCCAACTCAAAGATGTCTTAGATGAAAAAGACAATGCTTTGGTTTTCATTACTCAAGAGAACGAGAACCTTATGATTAATGAAGCTGCAGCTCTCGAACAAATCAATGAGTTGAAGCAACTTCTCTCTGAAGCATCAGAAAAGGAATTTAATGTGGAATACAAGGAAAACCAACATAGGCAAAAGTCACAGAGTGCACAGGAGAAGCAGCACAAAGATGGCAAGAAACCTGGCAATGCATGCAGTTGCCATCTTAAAGAGGTAATAACTCCCCATAAACACAAGGATGCAGATGAGAACAGCAAAACTCCTGATAAACAAAACAATAATAATGAGGATGAGGGCTCTGAAAATTCTGATCCACTTAGGGGATCAATATTTGATGATGAAGAAGAAGAATCACCAACAGCAAAACCAGAGGACCATGATCATCTAGATGATCCGGAGAACGAAAGAAACTCTATGAGAAAACGAGCATATTTACGAAGATTTGGTGATATTCTACTGAGGAGAGGAGGTTCTAACAGAAGGGGACAACCAGTTGGTGGTGATGGTCACAGAAAAGAACAGTCATTATAGGTGAATAATCATATCCACTTGATTTCTGCATGCTTTTAAGCTTGTTTCAGAAGTATAGATAGTTTTTCTTCCTTTCACAAGGCAAAAGGTTCACCTGAGTTCACATTGTGAATGTGTTTCTCATTATCTACTTTCATTACTTTAATTGTTACCTAAAAAACAGAATACTAAATTAAAGAAACATCTAACCTAAAAAGCAAGATGATCACTTCCTTGTATATTTATTTAATAATACAATGTGAGGCATATACTGCTTAATTCTCTTGCTTCCATCGCCCTCTAATTGAGCAAATTATATACAAATGGGGATGCAGAGACAATATTATTTTTTTAAAAAAAGCTTCTGCTACTCTTTTCCTCCTCAATATTAAAATGTTTATATACCTGATAAAAAAAGCCCTTTCTTTCTATTTCTATGTAATGAATTTTTCTTTTCTTACATTCGACTTTCTTACTAACTCAAATTTTAATATGTTTTTGAGAACAAGTTAAAGACAGGTTAGCAAATTGGTCAAAATATTCATAGAGTTAGTGTTGTGATATGTAGAAACAACGGTCCACCGATCAAGTTGAATGGGTGCGCAAGTAATGAGAGGTGCTGGAGGAAGAGGAGGAAGCACTAGCACGATGCAAGTTTGGTGAACATGAGTGAGTGTTCATGAGTCCGAAAAATATAGTTTTATGAGTTGTGAGGTTGAGGGAGTGGGAGAGTTTTGAGAGAGATTTCAGATTAGATTTGAGTTTAAAAAACTGGGTGTTGTTCTAGACTAAATTTCTAGACTAAATTTCTTCTGCTTGTTATCAAAGAAATGCCGTTTGAAATTACATTTCAACTGATGTTTTATGAAAATTTAATATATATATTTTTTATTTTTAAATTGTTTTGATAGGTTGATATTAAAAATAATTTTATAAAAATAAAAAAAATATTATTTTAATATATTTTCAAATAAAAATTATTTTAAAAAACAATCACTTTCTCACACTTCAATAATACACCTAATTTAATCCTCCGAATGCATCCTAAAAACAAGATATGGACAGTGGCACTCTCACAACATCCATGTCTATCCTTGCTCATGCCAAACCTTGAACTATGGCAAAGCTCATCAGTAATCATTTGGTGTGTGGTTTGGGCTCATAAAAAAATAAAATAAAATAAAATGGATTAACACATAATAAAACCATCTAAATTATTTAATTAATTTTGGAGACATTGAACATACACACCATTGACTGGTGGAACGAAACATTCAAAAAAACTCTCCTGAATTTTTTTAACGAAGGTTGAGTCTCATTTAGAAGATTGTAATCATAGTGCTCTTCTTACACCTTGAATTTGATTGAGGCTGCTTAAAGTCATTTTCACAATTTCTTATATGCTAATTTCACTAATTTCTTTAAAGTAATTTTCGCAATAAATTATTTACGGCAAATTGCTCTCAAAAAACATCGGTAAGTTTTTTTTTTTTTTCATCAAATTATTTATTACTAAATATGGGTTCTCCAGTATATTACTCGGAATTTCCATCTCTCTTCTCATATAAAAGAAAGTATGATGAACTCATCATGGTAACCAAATATTTTTACAAAAACATGAGTGGCTATTGATGAATCCAAATTTAACAGGTCCAAGAAACCCCCCCTAAAAAGCCTAAAAAACCCAAAAAATATCCAAAAACATCTTCATATACTCGAGCTACCAAGGTGTATGGGCTCGGGCATGGTAGCATGGGCCCATACTAGGTGCCCACCTGTGCTCGAACATGGAACTCGAGCCCACCATCTAAGCGCGTTGCCCACCACCTGTGGTGTTGAGGGTGACACGTCTAGCCTTGCTATGTATGCATCCCAGCACCCTTGATGCTAGGTGTGCACCCTTACACTCCTGTGGGATGGGGTTACCATGTCCGAGCCCAACGTGTTTCGATTTAGGTAGCGCGTCTAAATCTTTTGTTTACCTCTATTAGGCTTGAACACCTTACTCGAGCCCAACACTCCATTAGAAATTTTTTTCAAGAATCTATGCGAGTTTCTTAGTATTTTATATTGATCCAATGCGTATTATTTTGAGTATAATACACTTTAAAATATCATAAGGGTGAAATAACATTTCAGCTCCTCCTCTCTACAAAATGACAAAACTCATGGGCTATAATTACACCATGAATTCTTCAAACTCAAGGTTCACAATCTCTTCATTCTTAACATTTTCAGCACATATATTCTCAGAGTTTATTTTTTTAAAATATCATTGCACTTTCTCTCTCTACAAAGTTACTAACTTTATTATTGGAGAGTTCACACGTCGATCACATGGAACCTTTTGTAAGTACCAGCCACCTTGGTTTAAGAGGCATTACATGCTACTACCACAACTACTAACCACCGTGACTTACCGGACATCACCTGCTACTACTACAGCTACCAGCTACCTTGGCTTACCAGACATCACCTGCTACTACCAACCACCTGAATTTTTCATATCAAGCCACCATACATCTTAGCTAGAAAAAAATAATGAGATTGCTTAAACTAAAAAATTAACTAATTATCCAGCAATCTTATTCCTAAAGATATTAAATTAGATCTGGTGACTCACGCATAATATATGCTCTTAAAATAATAACAGAAATAAACAGATTTATTATGTGAGGCAACGTCTCCGACCACTTGACCCATATAGGTTAAAAAAACTGGTCCACACGTTTTAATTAAATACCTGAAATGAAAAAAAAAACAAACAAGAAGAAGAGAGAACGTGATTCTTATGCTATTAATATTTGTCCAATAGATTAAGATTTAAGACGGATAACGTGGCACATTTACAACATGTCTCCGTGTTTACACTCCCAATATATGAAAACATAACCCAGCACAATAGAACACTCCACTTCCATTGCTCCTCTTTTCCTTCTTTTCTGGGTTTCCTACTTCTCAGACAACCTTCAACCTTAGTGTTTTTCGAAGAGAGAAGAAAAAAAAAACTCCCAGATAATCAAAACTAGTCGCAAAAGTGAAGTTTGGAACTTTAATAAATAAATAAGAAAGTAACCATGTCATCTGCGGTGGAGGCAACTTCTCAAGAGAACCATGAGGAGAGCAGCAACGAACGGCTAGATTTGATTCACCATCTAGATCCAACAGCTACAGATATGTTAATCCCTAATGAAGTTCTTCTCAAAGCTGCCATTTCTCTCAAGGATCAGGTATGCATTTAATTTCTATTTTTTTTCTTAATACAGGACCTCTTTCTTTGAGTTCATGTATGCGTTATGACTTAAGCAAAATAAAATAAATAAATAAATAAATAAATAAGCATTCCATCGTCTTGTCCTTAAGAGTTTTAGGCCGGCGAGCTAGTCTGAGAATGCTCTAATTGATTGAAAAAAATTTGTTTGTCTCCATCGTATATAGGTGGTGGAGGCGACGTGGAAAAGAGCTAGCAATATGGGTGCGGGTATTGACCCGACAGTGTATACGGGTCTTCTGGGGACAGCTTTCACCTGCTTGCGGTCGTTCGAGGTTACCGGTAATGAGCAGGACTTGCTATTGTGCTCCAACATTGTTGACACGTGCTCCGTTTCCGCACATGCCTCCTCTAGGTAAATTATTGACTGTTATTCAGTTATCTGGACTGTACCTCATTGGCTCCTTATTCCTACATGAATTATTTTACTTGTATGAAGAATACGAGTTTAAATCTTAAAAGACCAATTTAAAAAATATATATATATTTTTTTCTAAAACAAGGGATTTCCCTTTTAATTGGCCATCAAGTTTAAATCTTCCTAAGTTAAATTATCATAAATCCTCTAATCATGATATAGATAATTTGTTTTGACAAATCGAAAATATAAATTTAATTTTGATATGTAAAAGATAGTTTGAGCATACCAATCGGACCATAATAGACTATAAAAAAAAAAAAAAAACAATAACTAATCTTTCTTTTGGTTAGGCATTAAATAAATTTTTTAAAAAAAAGAAGAAATTACTGTAGCCATTTGACCAAATCACTAATAATTGGAATAGTGATTTTACAAAATTCACCTAACCCAAAAAAAATTTAAAACTGGAAATTGTGGGCAAAATGATATTTCATTATAATACAATTATCTTTAATAATTTATATTAGATTAGGTTAGTAATGTCATTCTTTTAGTATAGTAAACTTACTGATTTACCCATACAATAAAAAATGTAATGCTTTTTAATCAGGGGTGTTATAGTGTTCTCAATTTTTTTTCTTTCAAAATAGTGAAATTACCTTGTTTTAAAGACAAAATCAACAAAATTTTCTCATAAGGATTTTTTTGTTATTTTACATTGATTTTATTATTAATTTAAAGATTATAAGAAGCATTATTCTAATTGATTATATATTAAATATTATCTTAAAAAATATGTTGGTACATGCACGTGAGTGGACAACACCTACATTTTTTAGGCGTGCAGGGTCGTTTGACTATCAAATGCCCCCTGCAATGGGGCGGCATATACACCAAATACGGCTATATTTGTTTTATGTCTATATTTATATGAATTATTTCTTAATTTTTTTGAGGTGAAATAATTATATATAACTTATATCAACATAAATTATTTTTTATCTTGTCGATGTGAGATAACCATATGACATTTCATGCCTCATATTTTTTCATAGTTTACATTCACATGTATCGTTTAAAAACTTTTCCGTGTGGGATATTAAAACCTCAACCATAATTTTTTTTATTTTTCCAAGTGACCCGATTCAGCTCGTGTGACCTGGCCACCTGGTTGGGTTAACTCGAATCGAGTTTAATAACTATGGTCTGAAATCATTTTTGAAATTGATTTTTACATTATATAAAATAAATGAAAGTAAGTCTAAATAAAAAAAAATATTATTTTAACTTTTACAAAATCAAGATTAAAATACAATTACAATCTTTTTTATATATAGTTGGAAAAAAAATATAATCTAGCATGATACTAAATTGCCTCTAAATATATATTTATCTTAGGTTTTCAACATTTTCTTTAATAAAAAATAGATTGAAAAGATAAGATAAACAGCTTTTTTAAAGTCTTGTTCTAGCGGTAAATGTGGCTTTACTAGAGCACCATTTTTGTAAAAATATCTTGCAAATATTTTGGTGGTTGTAAGGTCTTCCAAATTTGCATCGATATGTCAATTCGTAGAAGATAAAGTTTCAGCTTTTTTTAGCTGTCTAGTGTCTATGTCATTCATGTGGGAAACACTTTCATTAATTACGGCGGTCCAATTTGTTTAAATGACAATTTTTTTCAAAAAATAAATCCATTAATTTCTGCAACCTTTTTTTTTTTCTCCTAAATTAGAAAAAATATTTTCAGAAAGATACAAACAATTGTGGGATTTTCAATATAAACTTATTTATTTTCTCTTTCTTTTACGTTTAACGGTTGAAATGGTGGATGCACAGGCAAATGACCTTGACCTTCTTATGTGGGAGAGGAGGATTATATGCCCTTGGAGCCGTGGCCGCTAACTACAAGGGGGACCATCAAGGACGTGACTTCTTTTTGAATCTCTTCCTTGAGGTACTCTCAATTTTCATCACTATCAATACATTTGCTAAGAGTCTAATTTTCCTTGTCAAATGTATGGTAGCACGTAGCATAAATTCTTGCCTGCCCAGGAGAGAACAATTTAAAGATATTTGTTAAAATATGGAATATCTGCTGTCGGCCATGAAAGAGAGGAGGTTTTTCTAAATGTCTTCTTCTTTGTGGGTTACATTTCATATTCGTCCGTCATTGGAAATGCCTCGACTGCAGTTGGCAACACTTGTCGGACATGGATTTCTTGAATTTTCCAGGCTGCCTTAAGCATTCGTAAAAATGCATATTTGAGTCTGGACATTCACAATTTAATCTTTCAACCAATATGAGAAAATTGTCATTCAACTTACAAGTTCATCCCTAACACTAACGAGAGGATTACTGTTTTAAAATGTTATTATGGATATGCTGATATGGTGGAAGGCATCTCTTTTAACTTCAGAAAGCAAATGCATCTGATGCTTTCCAGACACGGTCCCGTCCTTGTCTTCTTGTCTATGGTAGGTATTTACCCCCCCTCTCTTGGAATGTGGTCCAGTAGTCTTGTTGGGACTTCTTAGCGTGAATGGTAATTGGCGAGTCCATTGCCAGAAAGCCAGCGAACAACTGGTCTTATGCGAAGTGTCTCTATCAGGGTCAAATTGCCTTTATTTCCTAATGTTCAAAGAGATAGATGCCTCACTCGTATTCGAGCATTGTTATGACTCATTCTATGATTCAAGCTTGTAGCTGCACCATGGTGGGTGGGGACGCCTGTGGCTCATGAGACGTCAATTTGAGCTTCAGTGACACAATCTGATAAGATACCACCAGCTGTTGGTCTTGGTCGGTTTCGTTGAGTTATTATCTAGGCCTCTGCCCTCTGGAAAACTAAGAGTCTGATCCGCTGTGTTTGCATCTTCATATTCACTTCAGTGCTTAGCAGTGTAGCTTCGATTTTGAACACTGGATAATGATGATGTAGTGCTCTTTCACATATGCTTCCCTTTCCATTCCTTAATTTGGAAGCTATAGCAGTCCAAACAAAATAAGATGCATTTGGCTATAATTGCACAAATTGAACGTGTTCTGCTGTTTCATGAGCTGCTGCACTTTTTCCCCCTATCAGGACTCTTGCTCTTATGCTAGAGCCTAGAAGTACAGTACCTCTGGGAATCATTGATGGAGCAATAGGCCTTGCCTTCTTTTAAGCACTAAGTTCAAAAGTGATGATGATTCTTCACCCACCCGGAATCCCGGATATGCTTAAACTCTATCACAATTGTAAAGAGTTTTCTCATGTTTGAACAGCTCTCTTTCATATTGTATCTTATTTGATAATGATTCATATAATAACTGGGGTAGTTATTGTCAACAATAATCCAATGGAAAAAAAAAACTCTTATTATTTGTTTGATTGATTTATAGGTAGCACAAGAGAGAGCCCTCCCAGTTGGACCTGAGGAGGGTGGTTTTGGGATGTCATACGAGCTTATGTATGGGAGAGCTGGGTTTTTATGGGCTGCTTTATTCATAAACAAGCATCTTGGCGAAGGGACGTTACCTAGTGATCTTCTTTTGCCTGTTGTCGACGCTGTTTTAGCTGGGGGCAGAGCAGGGGCATCTGACAATGCAGCCTGTCCACTGATGTACAGATGGCATGGCACACGGTACTGGGGTGCAGCCAATGGCCTTGCTGGAATCTTGCAAGTGCTACTTAACTTTCCTCTTTCCAAAGAGGATGCCGAGGATGTTAAGGCAACTTTAAGGTACATGATGAGCAACCGGTTCCGTCATAGCGGAAATTACCCTTCAAGCGAAGGAAACCCGAGGGACAAATTGGTGCAATGGTCACATGGTGCAACTGGCATGGTCATCACCCTCTGCAAGGCATCTGAGGTAGGCATTACATACTAAGTCAAGTTTATTTTGAGTGTCTGTACACGAGAATCCATCTATTGTGACAATTTTACAGAATTATATCCACTTACTCATGCTCAACACAACTTCTTTCATCATTATCACACTGGTTTAATTACAAACATTGCATGGTAAGTTGCAAAATAGTTACTTGAATTGGTACTTTGCTTAAGCCTAAAAGGTGATTCATGTGGCAAACTATGCACAAGCTAACTGCATTCGGAATTACTTAAATAGTTAGAAATTGCGGTTGTATTATAACTGTGATAGTTAAAAGATAATAAGACCTGAAAAGTGGGAAACATATTGTAAATTGTTCTCGTGTATAATGAACCAATTACCTATCATAATGGGAAACATATTCAATTCAAATGTTCGAAACCCTTAGTTTTATCAGCCAAATATTGAGGCTGAGTCGCTGGTGATAACTATTTTTTTGTTTTCGGCAGATGTTTCCAAATGATAGGGAGTTCAGAGATGCTGCTATAGAAGCAGGGGAAGTTGTTTGGAAGAGTGGGCTAGTGAAGAAGGCAGGCCTTGCCGATGGTGTGGCAGGAAACGCTTATGCCTTCCTTTCCCTTTATCGCCTTACTGGAGAGAGCATATATGAGGAGAGAGCAAAGGCATTTGCAAGCTTCTTATATCATAATGCTAGTGGACTCGTGACCATAGGTCATGCTCGTGGAGCTGATCATGCCTATTCTCTTTTTCAAGGACTAGCTGGAACAGCTTGCCTTTGGTTTGATCTTCTCAAGCCTGAAAGTTCCAGATTCCCTGGGTATGAACTATAAGTGAAACAGTTTTAGCTGAAATTTACATTATATGAAATTTAAGCCTTTCATGTATATAAGAGTGTAACTTAAGCGCTCTAGTTCTAAATTTGAAGAAAACTTGGGTATAGATATCAATCCAAAGTTTTATTTAGTAACGATTTGTGCCATCGTAGTTCTATATTGGTTTCTTGGTGATGCGTTGCTTATTGCATCATATTTTTGAACATATTGAACACCCTCCCTGGTAGGATATACTGATAACTACCAGAAAGCCAAGCTGTCGAGAAGAAACATTGAACACTTATCCTGTCTTACAACTGTTTGATAACCCCATCGATACGCAACATAGACAAGATTAGACATGACAAAAAACATTATCTAATCCTGGTTTTGTCCTTTCTATGCTCTTCAAACTATTTCCCTTTTAGCTCTGCTAGAAATGTTTATTGAAATGACTTGGTGCCATTCACATTGCTTGGAATGCATGGTGCCATACTATTGGAACAGCTGCTGTTGTACTATTCTAAGAATACTGTTTAGGGTTTCAAGTGTTGGGTCTCAAATCCAATGAAACTTCCTAATCAATAATTCCATCTTCTTGTCTTCTGGGTCACTTGTTTATGACTAAGCCAAACCATAAGCAGTTGAGGCTGAACCTGATCATATATAGGGATAAATCCCAAGGGTCGTCAATCAAACCATGATCTAACATGAGCATCGATCAAACCCTTCTTTTCTTAAGTCAAATCGAAGCCGTGGAGCTTGGAGAATGATAAAGTTGACAGGGGGTGGACTGGAGTGGTCAATTTTGTGTTCTTATCAAATTTATTTTATTTTTTCCTTTCTTCAAGAGTAGAATAAAGAAAAGAGAAGTACCAGGGCAAATTTGGTTAGGAAAAAAAGGCATTTTTGGAAGAAAAAAACTGGGGATGATCAACGCAATTCAAGAGATAGTTTAATCTTTTCTGATACCATAGGAACTGATTAATTGATTTTGATAAATTACAGAGATAAATTGTAATCAATTCTTTATGGATTTGGTAAGGCTTTCACCGGCAAGATCGAGATTAATTCACCAAGTGGGTTCGAAAAGGATGCTCGTACGAGTTCATATAAAGAAAATTAAAATTCCTCAAGAAGCAAGATGACTTGGTGATGAAGACCTTAAGAACTACAAGCACAAGAAAAAAGATGCTTATACGTAACCAATTAGCTCATGAACGAGATCATTCTTTTAGTTCCTTAACATTATGTCAAGAAAGTGAGCGAACCCTGCAGCCATAATACAATTAGGCCTCTTATGCTTAAAGATGCACGTTAATGAGGTCAGCGATGTTACCATTGCCAGACTCGTTCAATTTCTTTGTAACGTGTAAAACTATACATGCTTTTACAAAATTATCAAGAAATTGTTTGTTTATGTGCAAGAAACACCGTTTTCAATGCTTAATGAGGTCAGCGATGTTACCATTGTCAGAATCGTTCAATCTCTCGGTTAGTTTGCTTTTTCACATGTTAAAGCTAAAATAATTAGCTCAGCTCCCATCGTTGAGTTAGCATGCAATAATATTTTACTTCTTTGGATTTCCAACAAATAGCACTCCCATTATCCCATATGAAGGGAATGTATACAAGGAGGTAGAGAGAGAACCACTTGACGACAAAGTATTCCGATCAGCATCACTAAAATATTCAGGCACTGCAATAAACTTTTTATAATTATTGGAACTAAAAATGAGTATTTTATTTCCCTCTCAGTGCCACGCCAATGCTGTTCACTGGGCTTTCTGGGAAACCTAGCTGGTGCTCCAACAGCAAAAAGAGATGTTAGGTTTTGTACGCCCACTCATATAATGTAAGGTGCCAATCAAACTAGCATATCCTCTCTCTCTCTCTCTCTCTCAATCACATCAGCATCTTTCTCAACCGAAAACAAATGGATTTTAGAATAAAAGAGAGCAGTTAATAAAGTTTTATTTTCTCTGTACACTGTGATTCTTCAAGAACAGTGTTATTCCATAATTTGTCTCGCCAATATCTTTCATGTCAAATTAATGGCTATTCAACATATTCATATAGTCTCTTTAACCACACATATAAGATGTCATTTGTTTCCTAAAAAGTGGTTTTTTAAAAAAAAAAAAAAAATTAAAAAAATAAATTATTTTTCGATGTTTAGTAATATAATAAAAAATAAGTTGGAAAACATTTTCCAGTGTTTGGTTATGTCATGGAAAATGAACTGGAAAACAACTTATAAATGTTTTATTTTTTTCAAGTTTATTAAAATAATGAGTAACAAATCTTACAAATTAAAAAGTTGAATGAGAATGAAATTGGAAAAAAATATAATTTCATAAATTATCTCAAATAAAATAAATAATAATCAAAATAACAAAGATCAAATTTAAAAAATAAAAAAATTGAAAGATGAAGAAATTAAAATAATAATAATTAACATTTCATAAATTATTTCAAATAAAATAAGTAACAATTAAAAGAATATGGACCAAATTTGATAGATAAAAATTTTCAATTTAAAAATGATAAAGAAAAAGCAAATAACAATTATAAAAATGAGGACCAAAATTAATATAAAAATTAAATTATAAGGGATGAAATTGAAAAACAAATATTCAAAACAAAATATAATAGAATCAAAAGTTTGAGGACCAAATTTGATATAATCAGCAAATAATATGACATTTCTAAATTTTTCACAACTTCCGAAAAGTGTTTTCGGCCCAAAATAAAAGGAAAATATTTTCATGGAAATCAAGCCCAATTTTTATTTGACTGGAAAGTTATTTTTGATCACTAAAGACTTATATGATTGTTATCTTTAAAACCTGTAAAATTAGTCGAGATACAAGCTAACCTTAACATCAATATTAATAAAAAAAAAAAATTGACCCCGATAGGAATGTTCCACCAACAATTAACAAACTATGATCCAAGCCTGTATAGACAGACGCATTGAAAACACAAAACGCATATGATCGGCCCGTTGTTAGTTCATGCATGTTAATGATTGCCTCAACCACACGGCAAAGCAAAAGGAAACATTGGCTGAAGACACAGGTTGGCTTTTCAAAAAATATCATTCATTATTTCAACTTTCATGAATCTACCGTACAAGTAGACGCTTAGTGGGTAAATAAGGGACAAGAGACAATAAAAATACGAAAATATATTAGTATTTATACGGATGGTGCTTAACATTCATCCCCTCCACATAAATATTATGAAAGAAAAAATCGGTCAACACCATGAAAATGAAATCAACAAAAGTGTGCATCAGTAACCTATTGCATGAGATTATAATAGTGATTCTTTTTTAAATTATTTTTTTAAATACATTAAAATAATATTTTTTATATTTTATTTTTGATATTAGTATATCAAAATAATTCAAAATTATAAAAATCTTTTAAAAAAATTATTTTTATTATAAAAAGTAGGTTTTAAACCTAAAACAAATACTATAAATGAGAAAAGCAACCACTTGTTTTGTTGGTGCATTTAAGATGATAGTAATTGATTGCTGCAGCTACTCCAATAATGGTATGAAAGGGTTTTTATGAATATAATCATGGTTGTTTTTTAAAGTATTTTTTGTTTGAAAAAATATTGAAATAATTTTTTTTATTTTTTAAAATTTATTTTTAATATCAGCACATTAAAATATATTAAAAAAATTAATTTAAAAAGATTAAACTTTAACAAACACCCTATTAAAACTCACTATTAAACACCTTATAAACAAGGTCACCACGCCTCCAAAGAAAGGGGGTGAGAAGAAACCATCTAGGTGGTGGCCCAGTGGTAAGAGTTTGGGATCAAGAGGTTTGCTCCCTTTGTGGTCTTAGGTTCGAGCCTTGTGGTTGATGGTCACTGGAGGCTTACATGGTCGTTAACTTCAGGACCCGTGAGATTAATCGAGGTGCACGCAAGCTGGCTCGGACATCCATGTCAAACTAAAAAAAAAAAAAGGAGGTGAGAAGAAGGCAAGTTCACCCATCTTGGCCCAATGGGGACCATCAGATCAAACTAATCTATTTTCTTTATGTTCCCACTTATCTTCTCCTCCTCCTCCT
>Ga0307515_10012961_pt1 | contig 15624 bp, 13 predicted proteins | sample 17_EM_MG_FD_194513 | JGI IMG/M metagenome (GOLD analysis project Ga0307515, IMG submission 194513) | Populus trichocarpa ectomycorrhiza microbial communities from riparian zone in the Pacific Northwest, United States - 17_EM | ecosystem: Host-associated > Plants > Roots > Unclassified | place... | reverse complement strand
TTACTATTTTTACCTCCTGCCCCCCCCCCACTTTTTTAAAAAAAAAACCACCACCCTTTTAAAAAAAAAAAACCGGGTCAAAAAAAACCCCCCCCCCCCCCCCCCCCCCCGCGCTCACCCAGGTTTATGGGGTGTCAAGACACCACCCAAAAAGTGAGTTCAATTTGTACCAATTAACCTTCCTCAACTTTCATCGCACTAATTTTCCCTCCCATCCTAAAAATAATAGAGCCCTATTTAGGCAGCAAGTTTTTGGCCAGTGAAACTAGAATTCATAGACTCTCAAATAGGCTTAAAAGACATCAATACATCCCCGCCCCCAACAAAAAAAAATAGACAAAACATCATACACTAGTCCAAAACCAAATTTCTAAATCATGAGTTTGTTACAAAAACTCAGACAAAATTAAACCACCCAGCAACCTTTGAACTTCGAACTCCCAAAGCTGGTGATCATTTCAAACCAGTCTCCTTTGTTAAGAGGATCAGCCCAACATTCTTTCATCTACATTTTCATAAGAAATATTATCATCATCAGAATCAGGAGTCTTATCAGTCTTAATTAAAGTCAGGTCCACAATCTTACTATTGGATGCACCCTTCCCACTGTGTACCTCACTACTACATCCCACTTTACTTGCACCTATCACCGGATTACCTCAAAGGAAATGACTGTCACCTATACCTTGACTACCTCTGATGACTTGACTTCCACCTATCACTTTACTCCCAGCTATATGCGGACTGCCATGAAAATTGTCACCTAAATCAACATCAAGCTTACACGATTCCTCGTTTCTTTTGCATTTTCCAAACACACCAAAAGATAAAGTTAAACCTACTTGACTTGCAATCACATTATGCTCCAAGCAAATCACTACAACCTTGTTAGTGGGAATTTGGGAGACCATATTAACTGCATGTTCATCTTTCACTAAAGCGCATCATCCAAGTCTTTGCCGTCCATTCTTCCCTGAAACTTTGTAACCCCCTCAATCCCCATGTTTTCAACCACATCCTCTACTTCTGACCATCTGTCTCATCCAGAGGCAATAGTCCTAAAAACACATATTTCTCCCTGAATATAGCTTTGCAGGAGTGCCCCCCTATAATGCAAATACACAGGATTTGGCTGACACAACAAAGCATGCAAATAAGACAAAGCACCAATACAAGTACACTACTAGTATCTGAGAAATTTCAGAGTACTTCAGGAATAACTACCAATACTTATTCTACAAGAGAGAGCGAGAGAGAGAGAGAAGGTGGAGAGAAAAACATGAGAATGAAAAAATATTTGAACCCAGATGGAAATAATACTCGTCACTTTTGGTGGGTCCAGATATAATTCCCTTTCATCATCTCTCTCTTCAAAGTGGTCTCATGGAGTAAGTATTGGTAGTTACTCCTAGAGTACTCGAAAAATTTTCTCTAGTCTACAATGGCACAAACACATTCCTAGACATGCAGGTATAACAAATGGACAAAAAAATTGTTAGATAATAAGAGAGTGTAACACAAGAACACAAACTAGACAACACTTTAGGCTACGAGTTTCTGTTTTTGTTTTGTGAGTCATGCTAGGGAGTATCTACCTCTCATGTATGGTTTCCTAGTTTCCATTAGTTTTATGGAATAGACAGAAAGGAAAAAATTTAGATGCTATGAAAGTTGAGGGTATAGTTATAAAACTTGGACAAGCCCGTTGGGTCGACTTAAGACCAGGCCGGCCGGGGCCTAGACCGGTACTAGTTAAAGAAAAATGGGGAAGGAATTGACCCAGTTTGACTTGTTCAAAAACCCGGATTGACATGCAACCTTTACAACTACGTCTTTTTTATGCTTTTATTTAAAAGAAAATGGGTCAACCGGGGTCAACCCAGGTTAACCCTCCCCGCCTAGGAACCGGATCAAGTTTAATAACTCTGGTTAAGGGGGTTAATTGATAAGACACTTCGTAAACCTTGCAAGCTAGCTCCACAAAACAAACAAATGCATAGATTACAAGCATAATGAACCTAGAATTGGCTATCATTGTATATGTTGTGGGAGGATGCCATTATCTAGAACAAAATCAAGATATCAATCCTCTAGTATCACAAGTTAGTAATGATCTTCATAACTGCAGCACAAGTACCTGAAATCCTTGGCTTCGAGCAACATCAATTATGCTCTTCCTTGTAATTCCTGGTAGGATTGTCCCTTTTATTGCAGGAGTGGAGATGCTGTTACCCTAAGAAAGAAGTGAGAATCTATCAGCACTTATTACCTCTAAGAACAATGGACTCGAAATAAGACCCAAAAAAACCCTCTAATGCAATTATTTCACCAAATAACAGATGCATTCAAGATGAAATCAGAGAAAGCAGACCAACAAAAATGTTAAAGATGGTAAAATAAATAATACAACGTATTCAATGACATAACATGCTTAGCATATTGCAACAAGAAACCAAGCCCCATAGTATGCTTAGCATATTCCAAACAGCCAAAATCATATCCAGCAGCAAGGCACATGAACTATAATCTAAACACAACTGGAACAGAATGAAAATACCTACTAATTGATAGCTTTTACAACTGTACCCACTCATGGTGTTTAATTAACACCAGATATAATTTTCTATCAAACTAAAGATAATCGTTGTTTGCAAGGGTGATTATAATAAGCAGAAATGCATGAGAATAAAAAAAATTGCCTAAAGCATGTGTGCATCAAAATCCAACAATCAGAAAGAATCTTATTCTGAGAAAAGGCATTTCTCCAAGATTTCTAATTCTAATAATTACGCAATAATGTTTGGAACACTATGAACGGGATTCTCCAACTTGTCAGTGATTGAGTGCTAAGAAGTTTCATTGGACAGCTTTTAATTTATGATGCTGAAGCAGCTCGCCTACCGAAGCTGGGGCATAATGATCATGACACTTGTGCACAACTTAAAAGGAAATGTAGAGCATGGTTTATTTAGCATATCCACCAACCATGATTCATACAAAAATAAATGATTGAAAGCACTATTAGCAGCCAGGAAACGGCTTCTCTGGGCTATATATAACACACCATTCCACATAAAAAATTAGGTGGAAGTAATGATACAACTATTGAATACAAAAGAAAGATTTACATAAAATAAGAGCTGCCATATCCACAATACCTTCACAACAAAAATGTTGCAAGAGGAAACCTCTTCTAGATACTTTTTATGTACACAATCAAGATATAAAACGTCAGAAAAACCTCTGGCTTTTGCAGCAGATTGTGCCTTGAGAACCTACGAGTGAAAATAAAGACAACAAAAGAATAAGTATTGACTAAAAATAGTTACTGAAGATTAAAAAGGTAACAATAAAAAAATCATCAGATCAAATTCAACAAAAAAAAATAGAATCAAATTTACACTTCTGGCTATTGATGCACAAAGAAATTGCACCAGGCAATAAAAAACACAAAATTATAGAAAGATAAAACTTGTAGGAAATTAATAAACTACTTCCAATAAGGTCAACAAATTTGACAAGGAACCAAAACTTTTGGCTCACTTACCGCAGCATAATTCCCTATAGTCTTCACACCTCCAGTGCCACCAGGAGTTGCTCGATGAAGTTCATGCTCCACAATTAAATGAATTGGTGCCACACCTTCCTGGCATCAGATATATGCAATAGGATAACATTAATCACTGGAGAAGGATGTGTCATCCCCACCAACATGAGAAACATGAGAGAGAAAAGGGAAGCGAATTATCATAAATCCACTCAAAAGCAACAACAAATCATCATAGACTAAAAGCTTGACAACATATGTGCATTATAAAGCACTAGCATGAATGCATCTCCTACAACCTCCAAACCAAAAAAGGATAATTTTGACCATTCACACAAAATGAAGTGAATCTTCAATAAATCATAGACTTGACCATATATATACTTGTATGCAAAACACAGCCTCGCAGAAAGACTAAACTGGTGGGGCTTACCATTTATTGTCATTGAATTTTTTACCACAGTACATGAATTACTTTTTGAACATCAACCTAAAATTAATTGATTTAACGCTAATTTCTAAAATGCACTTCTTCATTTGAATAGAATATGACCTCATTTAGTTCAGAAGCAGAAACTTGATTGTACTTTTAAGACAAGAAATTCTAAATAATGGACCTGTATATTCAAATATGAGAGTGAAACAGTAACTCGAAACTTAATGGAGAAATATCTTGTCTGAAGCTGAAACAGAATTGATCACACTGTGCCAGAAACCCCAATTCAAGAAGAAAACCAACCTTAAAATAGTTCCCCACCGGTGAAACATAAATGAGAAAGGTATACTCAGGAGCAGGTGCAAGACCAAGAACAGCTCCACTCCCCATTAGCAATGGTCTGATATATAAGGAACCTTTACCTGGAGGAGGAACCTGAAATGGGACATTCACACTTTAACAATCCAGCTTGAAGTATCAATAGGAGAGAAAAATAAAGGTGTGCCACTATTCAATTTACAACTTACCCAACGTTTGTTTGCTAAAACAGTTGCTTTTACTGCATCCACAAACTGATCAATTGTCGGTGATGGCATGCACATCCTCTCTGCACCCATTATCATCCGCATAGCATTTTCCTCAGGACGAAATAGAAGAAGGTTACCATCTTCTTTCCTGTAGGCTTTCAGACCTTCAAACAATCCCTAAAGTCAAGAAAAATAGAAGAAAGGAAAACAATGTGATAATCTTGAGTCAGGAGACACAATAAGATGTAAAATGAACCCAAAATGAAATTAAATGGAATCCCACAGCCCACATCCGTGATCCCTTTCAATTTAAGACATACAATTTAAAAAATAAATAAATAAAGGAAAGGAAAACCTGGCCATAATTTAAGACGCCAGCAGAAGGGTTCAGTTCAATGTTTCCATATCTCTGTAATTCACCTTTGGAAAAGTTTCCACCTTTAGTGCATTTCATTGAATACATATAATCAGTGGGAACGTATGCAAATCCAAGGTCATCCCAGTCTATGTCAGCTAATTCAAATGTGTCACTACCAAAACAAACCACAAAAACATGGCTTGGTCACAACAACATATTCAAACAAATCCTTAACACCAACAACAAAGACAACAGAACAGAACACACCTGTGTGTATCAGAAAACGCAGCTCCACGCTTAAAAGGAGACACAGCTTTAAAACAAGAAGAAACCTGCTTATGTATCTGCCCAGAAACCACACAAAAAAAAATCAAACAGATAAGCATTCAAGAGGGGGGAAAAAAAGGGGAAACGGGAAGGGCATCTAATTACCTTGAGAGACAGAGAGGGAGGAGGAGAGAAATTTGGAAGTCTAGCGCGGTGGTCTGAGAAAGGAAGGGATGAAGAGTTGGGTGAGGGGTAAAGAAGGTAATTTGGTTGCAGACCACCAAAGACGGCGCTTCTCTCCATTCTCCTCTCTTTCTTTCTCTTCAGTTTCTTTCTCACTCTCTTGTCTGTTTTTTTACTGTGTGATTGTGAAGGACTTTTTCCTCTTTATTGTGTGTGTGATTCTTCGCGTTTTTCCTCCTCTAACATTTTTTCTTAATATTGTAATATAATTTTATAATATTTAATATTATTAAAATAAAACGTAAACTGTTTTTTTATATATATTTCAACAATAATCCATTCCGACTGCTACCTTTTTACAAGGGAAGAATATTTTTGGATTAACTTGTATATTTTTTTATTAATTTATATATTTAATTGGTCAAGTTATGAATTTATTTTATAGAGATTACCAGTTTGAGTTTCACAAACTTCAGAGCTATTAGAAACTTATATGGTCGTTATCTTCAGGCCCCGTGAGATTAGTCAAAGTATGTACAAGCTGACTCGGACATACACATTAATATATATATATATATATATATATATATATATATATATATAATTTTAAAAATATACTTTTTATATTGTGTGGTTTGGTATTTTTAGAAGAATTTAATTAAATATTTATACTTAACAAATGTTTCAATATGTATGTTTTAAATTTCCTTTTCCATCTTTTCAATATTTTACAAGTAGTAATCATGTTATCAAGAAATAATATATTCTTCTGTATATGTTTGGTTTGATACATTTGAAAGAATTTAATTAATAAATATGTAGACTTGACTACGTATATTTTATATTGAATAGTTGAATGTTGGTTTTTTTCAAAAAAATAATTCTTATCTTCTCCATCTTTTCAATGTTCTACAAGTAGTAATCATGTTGATCACATTAACACTTGAATCTAGCTAGAAGCATAGTTATTAAACCCGGACCGGCAGGTCGACCTGGGACCCGGCCGACCCGGGACCTGGACCGGTTCGGGTTTGTTAAAAGACCGGCTGGTGCAACAACCCGGCAAAACTCGGTCGACCCGGCGGGTCGACCCATGACCCGGGCGAACCCGGACGAGACCCGGTTTTTTTTCCCCTTTTCAAATGTGGTTTATGTCCTTCGGCCTCCCTTCTTATTTCATCATCTTCTCTGCAATCAGTTGTTGTTAACAGCAGCAGAGAGGAAAGGAGAGTGAGGGACGCTGTCGTTGGAGGCTGGTCGAAGGAGAGGCTGGTCGGGCTGGTCTCCTGTGTCTGTGGGCGGCGGTTTTGGTTTGGCCAAGAGACAGAGGCGGCTAGGGAAGAAGAAGGAGGGGCTCTCTAGTTTTGGCCAACCAGGGGGGTGACTGAGAGGGGGATGAAGGAAGTCGTGGCTCTCTAGTCTCCTGCTGCTTGATGGAACGCCTTTTAGAACGAGAGTGAAGAAAGAAGGGAAGAGAATGTCTTTTATCTTTCAATTTTTGATACTCAGTCGGGCATGATAGTTGTTTTGGCCAAGCAAAAAGGGAAGCTTGGCTGGTTTTGGGAGAGAAAATCTAAAAACAGGGGAGGCGGCGGCTTGTTTTATTTGGTAGAGACAGGGAAAAGTTTAGGTTTAATTTGTGTATCTTCCCTTCAAAATTTTTAAGTTGACTAGTAAATATATTAAATTGCAATGTGGGGGCATTCCCCGTAGCTTTTGCCTTTTGGAGTCATTTGGCTGGGAAAGGAAAATTATAAAGTTATGGGAATATTACTTTTGTGTTGAAGCAGTTGTCAACAGCTTTAAAAAAGAAAGAAAAATGAGTGAGTTTCCGAGTTGATTTGGGTTGATCCGGGTTAACCCATAAAACCCGAGGCCCGGCTCCTCGGCCGGGTCAATTCCCGGACCGGGTTTAATAACTATGGCTAGAAGGCTTACCCCCTTTTTATTTTTTTATTTTTTAGGTTTTTTCCGGGTATTTTGCAAAGAAAACTTTATTTAGCTCTTTTTTTTTGGTATTTTGCAAAGAGGATAAGTGATATTTCACTGAAATCAAATAAATAAATAAATAAATATGCTTTGAGGCATATTTAAGAAATATATACACACACAAATACAATTTTAAGGTTGATATTAAAGATTTTTAAGCTGAAATAAGCCAAAATAAAATGTATCACAATCAATATATATTGTTTAAAAATACAGTAACAGTTATTTTTCGAAATATTTTTAGTTTGGAAATATATTAAAATAATATATTTTTTATTTTTTATAAATTATTTTTTACATCAACACATTAAAATAATTTAAAAATAAAAAAATAATTTTAAATAAAAAAAATTATCAAACCCTAAGTATATGGTTTCAACATTTTGTTATTCTTCGTCTTCCTCGAGTCAAACCACAAGTGAGATTTAAACATGGAAAAAGACTAGGCAAGATGTTTGGTATACATCCAAATCAGCTTCACTTCTGACGTGTACATACCTATCCAGGGGTGGACCTGGAAATTCTAGGTCAGGAGGCAAGTTACGTAAATACATGTAAAAAACAAAATTAAATTTCATTTCAATAAACTGAATAATTATCCGATATTTTGATGGGGAGCACTTTTTTTAGAATAAATACACCAAGTTTATCATTATAATTTTCTATAAGCTTTAGGATTTCAGTAAAATTATATTGAATTTTTGAATCATGGTTTTTATCATGATATTTAAAAACACATACTTAAAAACTAGCCAAAGAACAATATCAACTGTAGATTTAAGGTGTAGGTGATTATTCTCAACTTCTTTGTGAAGCTCATGAATATTTTGTGATTGATTCATTAAATTTTTATAATATTTAACTATAAATCTATGTGGTGAATTTTCCTCCTCAACAAAGGATAATGACTCTCGTCATTTAATTTTCTCTTAAAATTAATAATGATGATTCTCATCTTTTAAAAAATAATCCTCTAAACACATAGGTTGGAATGGATTGGCTTTGAGATAAGCACGATAAATTTATGTTATTTGATTAATATAATTATCTTATATCATTAGACGTAATCCTGAATCACATTTCAAAAAAACAACATCCATTCATTCAAGTTGAATTCTTCAGTTTTTAGAAGAATGTTCATTGTGTTTTTCAAATTCGAGGGTTATTTCACCGAGATTTTAAAAAGAAGTTGTCATGTTTAAAATAGTAACTACAACAAATTGATTGTTATTTGAAAATTGACATCTTGTTTCTTAAAAAATACACACAAATACAATACTTAACATACATAAATTTATTGTCCTAGCAAGTTCCAACCTCTTAATATTGAAAAGATATGTTTTTTTTTAAAAAAAAAAAATTATAGCTTGGATTGACTCAACACTAAACGGATCAACTCATCCACCCACAACTTTTTAAATCTTGAGCCGAGCCGGGCCGACCCTACACTGGATCCTGTAACTATGGGTTTTGCTTCTAATAATTAATACAATTGATTTCGTGATTGTAATAACAATCCTGCGTGACACTTTCCTGATTATGATAAATAAAAATAATAATAATACGTGGCACACAGAGAAGGATAAGAATCTTGAAACGTGACATGAAGAGATTACTACTGTTTTATTATGTGAAATAGATTTAACAAATATTGGAATATGACTATCTGATATTAAATAAATGCATGCTGATTTTATTTTTATTTTATTTTTCTTATCTTTCCCGTCTTGTTAGTGTCTTCATAAAATTTAAAAGCAGTGATCATGTCAATCACGTTAACGCTTGAATCTATCTACAAAAGGCTGCTTCTTTTTTCTTTTCCTTTTTTCTTCTTCTCCTGAGAAGACTGGGTGAAGCTTGAAAACTTTGTGTATCTTTGGTATTGCGGTAGATGTTGTGGTTGTAGTTTGAAAAAAATTGTTTTATAAAAAGTATTTTTAATTGAGGTTGTTTTGAAAAAATAGGTGTTTGGTTAAAACTGTGGTTGAAATTGAGGTTGAAAAAAAATAATTTAAAGTGTTTGGTTAAGAATGCTTTTGAAATTAAGGTTATAAAATAATTTAAAAAAATATATATATATATATATTAATATTGATGATTTTAAATTTAAATATTATAGATTTAACTATTGCTATTACATCATGAAATAAATCATACTTTATATAAAATATTTTTTATTATTTCATGAAACCATCTACAATTTCATAACGTACGAAATACATCCGACAAGAACTACAGTTTTCATAATTTTTCTAACATGTAATAAAATTAGATAAAATATTATCAGGTATAAAATTCACTCTAAACTAATTTTTAAAAAAAAATGTTAAAAAAATTACTACACAAAAAAAAAAAAAGTTCACGCAGTGCTGCAAGTGAACAGTGTTGTACACTGTTCATGTTAATTGCACTGTTCATTGAACAATGCAATTAACATCAACAATTGAAGAAAAGCAACGAATTCCTGTTTCTCTTTAACTGTGTTTCAAACGCAGAAAACCAGTGGGATCCATGAATAGTGTATTACGTTTTTTCTTTAACCAAACAGCTGCAAGCTGCGTTTTAATTAAAACACAGCCGCAGCCGCGTAAATAAACGGACCCATTGTCTAAACAACTGTTGAAATGTCAACACAACTCGTTTCTTGCCAATAGTTTCCTCATTTCCAGGCATGCAAGGAGCCACAAATTACAGAATTACCTGTTGAAATGTCAACACAACTCGGTTCTTGCCGATAGTTTCCTCATTTCCAGGCATGCAAGGAGCCACAAATTATAGAATTACCCGTTGAAATGTCTAAACAACTGTTGATAATATTCGCAATTAATTTTGTTACAAACACTACAGATATAAAAATCCCATATATAATTAATCGCAACTAATAATTGTCGTAGCTTACATACATATGATAATATTCCATAAAATGATAATTAATTATGTAAATGGGCTGGATTCACCTTTGCCATCTCTAGCACCAACGCACGAAAGCCACGCTAGTTAACTCTGAAACCAAGTAAGCGGGGCTAAAAATAGTTGGAAGGCCAGAAGATGCTGATTCAGGAGTTGAAGCTTGGTATCTTTTCGGAGAAGCAAACCTTGCCTGCACTGATACTACAATAAACCAAAGGTTCCAGAATTCGAAGAAGGAACTAAAAAGTTCCAACAGTGTATTTGATTATTACAGTGATGAGACCCCAAACATGCAGAGACTATAAAGATACATGTCGTGTATGTACAAGATAAGGTCTAGCCCCAACAGTCTTCTCAACCTCTACATACTGAAAGCTGTTTTCTTTTCTTTGAGGTAGCCATCTATCCACCCTTTAATCAGCTTGACTTCTGTTTCTCTCTGTTCTACTAACCAATCAGGATCCTCAGGTGTTGAAGGTCGCAAGTCTATGTGATGGGCACCTGATATGTGGTAAAAAGAAAGAAACTAGATTAATTTTAACACGACAACGCACTCCATGGTTTGACAAAACTGAGATGCTCGTGTTTCCGATTAATAATAGATCAAGTGAAATGTCAACATATGATCACCTCTTTGCATTCTTGTTGTGCTGATATCGAGTAGAATGTATAGAATTTTAGAATAATACTTCCATAAACCACATACATAGCTTTTAGCTTCTACATAAATGCATTTTTTACAGATATAAATGAGCACTGGCAACTCGAATTTTAAAAACTTACTGACAAGTGAACAAGGAGATTGATTTTCACAGCATTAAAATCACAACATCAACAGACCAAGTTTTCGCATTGATCATGTCTAAAATTTATGAATGTCATCATGTAGACAAATTAGACATTTGAAGCCCCAAAACAATTCTGGTGGGCACCTTAAACCAGCTGTGGAAGAAGGCGGCCAACAAGATCTCGAGTAAAAGAATCTAGAGATATGATGACATACCAAGTAACTTCACAAGAGACTGCCTATAAGCAGCATTGCTAAAGAGGATCTACAAGGCGTAAAATTTATCTGAGGTGTCTATAGTTGTTAGAAAGGTGACCAACAGTCTAGAAAACTAAAACACTAAAACTGTTTTTGCAGCACGTCTCTCAGTCATGGCTGAACCAATGTGGTCCATCAAATAATTGAAACTTCTTGAGTGTACTTTTATGTAGTTATCCGCATGGTTTTTTTTTCCCTTTATATTTTCTCCTGGATTAAGAGAATAGGTAGATAGGATCAGCCAGCCAGGAGCTTATAAGATAAGTTAACATATGGTTTGAATATCTTTTATCCACCCAACATATTAGCCCAATGGTTATCCATGTTGGATGCATTGGCGCACTTATACTAAATTATTATTCTGCTTATCATAGGAATACGAAGATCCCCAATAAATAGTTCCAATGGACGGCAGAGAATGGAGCCAAAGGTTGTTTTAACATCGAAATATGACTTTTGGGTTAAAAGAATTACCTTCTTCAGTGACAAGGGCAACAACAGTTTCAGATATGTTTTGCAGAACACTGCGAAAATACATAAAAGACCATTAAAATAGCATTGAATCTATAATTGCAAACCATATATAGCAGCTGCATACCTCCCACCACTCCAGGGATCCAGCAGACCATTTGAGAAAATAATGTTACTTCCGAAAGTTTCCAGGGCAGTTTTGATATCCTTTACGGTAAAGGAAAGCATATCAGAATAAAAGAATGACAATGACACAAAGCATTGTGCATATTACATATGTGAGAAGACAAAGCTATGCACAAGAAAACAAATCATGACATTGCAATATGTCACTGGCCTTCCATCTAATGCCTAACAAGAAGAAATTATATGGGAGCAAAGCATCACAGGATAGCAGTGCATCATATCCACCAATTACAATTATAGATTTGTTAGTGACGGTATCCATGTGGCAGACATACAACGAAAGATTTGCCTTGGAAAATTTAAATGTATCTTAGAGATAAATTCATCAAGGTTGGACTGCTACTACTCGAGAGTGAGGCTGAGTTCCTGCTTCAAGTTAAGGCTGGTCCAATTAGACACTTGTTCTCTAATTTGAAGGTACAACTCTATCTCAGAAGATAAGCAATGAGACACAAGTAAGAGCCAGTACATACAGGTCTAATCATAGTTGAAAAGACACGTGCCATTGGCATCCTAGCAGTAAGAACTTGCATGCTCGTTTTTACACCTATGGCATGTATCTTTCCTAAAGCAGTAAAATAACTCTACCATATGAGATAACTTGTTTTTTTCTATTAGTGAGAGAACTATACTCTATTGCCACATTTAAATACCCCATGTGTCTACTGAAATTGCTGACATAGCAAGTTCAAGTAGGACCTAAGCTCTTGGAAAGAAAAGAGTGAGTAAACATCTCCACACACATGCATACCATTCATAACACGTATATATTCTGATGCACCTACACATATTTGAAGAATGAAATACATAGAAATTTCACATCTCTCTAAACAAACATGCAGTATGCTGATACTTTTGTATAATCAATTCAAAACCAACGAAGAAACATTTGTTTCCAAGCCCAACCAACAAGATACTTAACAATGAGAAAAACAAGCAATAACAAGGAAGAAACAGCAGAATGATCCCTTAGGGCCAAAACAGTGAATATGAGGAAACAGATAGCCGTAGCTTATTAGGAATTGATAAATATAAAAGGAAGAGCAACCAATATTTGTCTTACTTGTCCACCAAATTCCGTTGTTATCCATCTAGGCCTTGGAATAACTCCAAATTCCTCCCAGCATCCCTCTTGGTAAGATGAGTAATTAAAGTCATATGTTGGAAACATGCTTGCATTGTGACTGCTAGACATTGGCATAACCATCTCCGTGCAAGCCTATATGGTAGAAAATGAAAAATAATAACATTTTAAAAAAAGAGAAAATAACATGTCAGTCTAATGAATGTAAGCATATTCAATCATCACTCAAATTGGGGGGGGAAGGGACAAAAAAACAGGAACTTTTGTAACAATTCTAGACCTGCCAGTTCCAACCATCCAAGCCATGAGGATCATCATCCAGTTCAAAGCAGTGCAATTCCCCAGTATAATTGTAATATATGCTTATTCCTTCAAAAATCCTCTCCAAAATGCTAGTCCCATCAGGACAACCATCAATCCTTTTGCAAACCTAAAGAAAAATATATACAACATTTTCAAATTCATGACAGAAGAAGAATCTCATAAGAAAGCAGAAAACTGTAAGAAAATCCAAGTAAATTTAATCCATAATGTTCCTGCACTTAATTGCAACAAAATATTATTAGGAGACTAAAAGAACGACAGAAACATTCTAACCTTAGAAAGCCAGCGGTTGATTACCTAGATAAGTTCACTAAATAAAAAGTAACACGGGTCATTATTGTCTAGGAATTATCCACAGAATGTGATATTCCAGACCATACAGAAGCACGGTATGCGCAAAGCTCAAGAACTTGAAGGCTATAAAAGTAAAGATCAAGGAAAGTTACCAAAGTCATGTATGTGTATACAACAGGCACATGATATGAGTAATTTCAAATGAATAACGAATCCTTGCTAACCTCTCCAATCGGGTATCCAGGCAAAGGCATCATAAAGGAGGACGGATAGGGGTAATCCACCATAGCCAAATAACTATAAGCAGAATCCAACCAGTTGGCTAGATCTTCTGTACTTTTCAATTCCCTGTCAATCGTGAATGAAATTACCAATTAGGGAACTAACTAAAAGCATATAAAGAGGCTGTAATGTTTTGTTACCGGCATAAGTGGAAAGTTTTGGTTAATTGCACAAGACCATTCTTTTTGAGACCCTCAGAAAGCAATGCATCCCATGACTCTTTTATAGTATTAAAGCAACTGGTGCTTTCACGCTGCAAATATGAAACACCAAATTATATTGGCACTGAAAATAGTCGACAGGCAGCCGGAAGCCGCAGCAGCAGCAGACATACCTTAAAATCATTGGACACAATGTTATAAAAGGTTTCGGGCGGCACAATATCTTCGAATTGCAGAATTGGCGCGGATGAAGCAAGTGCACCAATTGCTACGTGAGGATACTTAAGCCGCATCCATGCTGCCAACACTGTTCGGATTCGTTCACGCTCAAAACCTCAATTTATTCTCAAACCATTCTAAATAAATGAATAAAAAAAGACTAAGACTTACTTCCACCATAAGATCCACCGAACAGCACAACAGGGCACGCCTGAGCAGACAAATTCCTCTTCAAGTCAGTAATCAAAACAGCGAAATCAGCAAGCGCTTGCTCAGCCGTTAAATAAGACAATGTAGAAGCATTCTTATACGCCTCCTCTCTATTTCCGTACGGCATCGACTCCCCATAATACCGGTGCTCCGGAAAAAGAACCATGGCTCCGAACAGAGGAGCAATTTCCCAGACAAACCCAGTATTAACAGCGAACCATTCGATGTCCCCTTCATTTCCACAGTAGAGGAAGATGGGACCCCGCCGCTCTGGACCCGCCCAGTGGTCGGTGTTTATCAGATACCGTTGAGGGAATTTCGGAAGATTTAAGAAGCTGAAGTGGTCTAATTGTTGGTAAAAGTACTTGCTCTCGTATCTGTACTGTTGCTGTTCCTGTAGTTGGGTTTTGATTGGGTACGAGTGTTTGGAAAGGAAACGTGGGGCCCGTTTGGAGGAGAGATGATTCAACGGCTGTGATGCGAGTGCTGGTGGTGTGAAGATGATGGTGGTGCTAGCGATGATTATGATTATGATCGGGAAGTGAAGAGAACGGGCTGCCATTTTTAGACACTGTTGACTGTTGTGGGAAGCTGGAGCGGCGGGGCTGGACATTACTAGCGAGTCAATTATATAAATTAGTCCCTTTAGACTTTCCAAAGGAACTAAATGGTCCGTTTAGTTTTTAAAAATATTTTTTTGATTCTTTTAAACCCGGATTGGACTGAGACCTGGCCAGAGCTGGGTTTAAAAAAAAAAAATACGAGGGGTGACCTAGTTAAAATTTATTGGCATTTAAAAAAAAAGTTAATTTTAATTTTTGTTTTAAAAAATAAACTAGAGTTAACTCGTTTAATTCATGACATGCATCTTACACCAAGTCATCTTTCAAGATGGGTTTAATAATGATACTCTTGACCTATTTCATGTTCCTTTAATAATAAAAATTAGACATGTTTTGGAACAAAATAATATAAAATTAAGTATAGTTAACCCAGTTAAGGATTAATTAATTAGTTTTTAAAACTAAGGAGATCATTGATTTGTTTTATAAAACTAGAGGGATTAATTTATAATTTACTCCATTACTATAGAATCTACGCATTGTCGTCTTTTCAAGAACTTCATGTTAT
>Ga0307515_10012960_pt1 | contig 15625 bp, 9 predicted proteins | sample 17_EM_MG_FD_194513 | JGI IMG/M metagenome (GOLD analysis project Ga0307515, IMG submission 194513) | Populus trichocarpa ectomycorrhiza microbial communities from riparian zone in the Pacific Northwest, United States - 17_EM | ecosystem: Host-associated > Plants > Roots > Unclassified | place... | reverse complement strand
GAGTGTTTGCACCTTATATTGCTTTTCTTAATATTTAATAATCAAATCCCAAACCATTAAAAACATAATATTTTGTATCTTTCTTGGAATTCTTCTGGAAAAACAATATGAATTGAACGAAGAATTTTCTAGTTGATCTAGAGCAAATTAATAAAATTTGTTCGTCGAACTGCATGCTTGGGGGATCCAGAATTGCCGTTAGTTAATTTCTAATTAAACTAAGTTTAATAACATCGAATCAGTGATATCATGGCAAACGAACAAAGTCACAGAATTCAAAGGAAAAAAAAGAAAACAGAAAATCTATAAACAGACGCTAATGCATTAAAGAGGAAAATATACCTTGGTGTCCAACATGACAGCACAAAGAATGCCAGTATTGTTCATGGCAGTCCCAAGATTATCAAGGGTTTCCTGATGATAAGCATGAGTTCCATGCGAGAAGTTGAAGCGAGCAACGTTCATGCCAGCCCTCAAAAGCCTCTCAGTCATCTCAACAGACCTTGACTGTGGCCCTAACGTGCATACTATCTTAGTCTTTCTATTCCTTGTGTCCTCCCCTACCATCAAGTTTTGACCACCCAAAATATTCTCCATTCTCGTTAAAACCTTGAAGAAAGCAACAACAGAGGGATTTTTACTACAAAAGTAGGGGAAGCCTAAAAGGGTTTTTCAAGGGTTTTTGTGCACGACACAAGTAGTTAATGACAAGGGCTAAGGGCCATGTTTGTGTATATATAGGGTTCTGGGGTTGTCGTCTTCCTGATGGGATAGTTTACGGGTTTCACTTGCTGGTTACTGCCATTATTTATGGTCCAAATAGTTGTATAATTTAAAACCCTTTGTGAATCGGAGAAAAAAACAAGAAAAAAAGAATATCATGTTTATTTAATTAATTAGTATGCCTTATGACTCGAGTCAAAAAAGGGAAAAACTGGTAAGATCTTGTTTGGTTTTCTTAGGAAAATATTTTCTTGAGGGACAAACAAAGATATATTAAATAGGAATTATGGGTTTCCCAAGAACATTAAATATGATGAGCTGTTTTATTTTAGTTGTCTATAAAGTACGTAGCTGTTTTTTTTTTTCCTTCTTAATCTATAATTAATGCTATTTTTCTTTTTCTTTTTCTTTCTTTTTTTGTTTGAAGATCTAGACGTGTCTGTTGATTGGGAAAATAAAATAAAAATAAAATCAATGAAGCATGAGGAGAGAAATCATAGGTTTAATTTCTCAAAAGGGGGGAAAATAGAAATGGGAATCTAAGGGTTTAATATAATCAAATTTCTATTTATAGCTAATTTATTTTTACATTTGAAATTTTTTTAAAAAAGATATTATTATTTTTATTTTAAATTAATATTTTTATATATTTTGATATGTTAATATCAAAAATAATTTTTTTAAAATAAAAAATATTTTTAATATATTTTTAAATAAAAAATATTTTTAAAAATAATATAAACTACACGATCGAAGAGTCAAACAGTCAATTAAAACCCGTTCATTTCAGGAATAACAATGATTAGTGGCATCATGTGCTGCACCAAGAAGCATAAGGTACAATCCCCTCTAAAGGCATTGCCAATGCCATGTGAATCCACCGTCCATTATTATACCCTCTCTGTTAGTGGCTTGTATTAACTTGGACCGTTGATTTCCAGAACCATAATATAAAGACAAGTGTTAAATTATAATCCTCTTCCTTGAGAAAATATTTTATTATTGGTGTGGCTGATTTTAACAAAGAAAGACCAACTTTCGTGCTGCGAGTCATAGCTATTGCGAATCAAGCTTCAGACAAATATTGGTATAATTCCCTCTCTGATGGTGGCTTCTTCTTCTTCCTTTTTTCACATTAAAAATTGATGTTTAGCTAGCACGAGCATGTTTTAAAAGAAATATGTGACTTTAATTGTACACCATATTAGATCTTGTTTTTATTTTGATTAGATAATGAAAAAAATTAAAAATGATAACAAGTGGATCGAATTTTAAGAAAAAAATTATAATGAAAAAAAATATTTTCGTGAATAAAAACAAATAATATAACTTAATTCTCAATTCATTAAACATGGTTGAGTAAAATCGAGTAAAAGAAAAGATAAAAAGAACTGGCTTGAGTCGATTTGAGTTAGTATTATAAATTTGTAACTCCAGGAATAAAAGATGAGCCAACCTAGATTAACCCAGATTAACCCGCGATCCAAATCATAAGACTTGGTAGAAAAAAAAACATAAGAAATCACAAGGATAAAAGGAAAAAAAAAATTATGTTCACTCGTGTTAACTTTTCAAACTTGTGACTTGAGGTATTAAACTAGAAACACTTTATCTAGAAAAACCACAAAACTCAATTCCCAACCAATTAAAAATTGAAGGATTAATTTCGAAAAAGATTATCAATTACTTGAAATGATCCAAAATAAAAAACAAAAATTAAAAGAATGAGGATCAAAATTGACACAAAAAATAAAAATAAATTCTTAATTTAAGTGTGAAACTGAAAAGAAAAATCGAATCAACAAAAAGCTCAAAACTAAAAAAAAATAAGAATCAAATTGGGATGGAATGATGAAATTTAAAAAAAAAAACTTCTATAAGAAGGTCAAGGAGTTGAAATATCATCAATAAAGAGAGATTTGCAATACATTTCAAGAGATGAGAGAGAGAAAAAGAAGAAAAAATGTCAACCGGAGATTAAACTGGACTACCATCACAAACACATGCCACTCCACTAGAAAGAAAATGTAGCAGCGCTTTCAACAACACAACGGAAGAGCATTTTTAGACATGAGAAGTCGCCTCATATGCTGGAGAGTATGTCACACGCACCTCTATTTTATATATATATATTTGGTCAAATACTAGATTGCTCCTAAACTAACTTGATAATAACAAAAAAAAAAAACCTTGTGGAAAAACAAAAATCCCTTGACTCTTTTTTTTTAAGGGTATTTTGATCGTTTCACTGTGCTTTTTAATTTTTTATATTTGATCAAATACCAAAATTTTCTTAAACTGACATTATAATAATGAAAAATACCTTTGTGAAATAGAAAAATGCCCTTGATACGGGTTTTAATTTTTTTTGCTTCCAAGTATATTTTGATTATTTTATTGTACAATTAAAATGAAAAAAAATTATTTATTCCTAATTATTTTGATAACGATAAATAAAACATGTAAAAAGATTTTAATACGCTTCATAGCTAATGTTAATTCTTCTAGGTGAAGAGGCAAAATCACTACTATACTATTCCAATTAACGGTGCAAATAGATTTGGGTTAACACTGTTTTTCAAAGAGGATTAAGCTTTTGTTAATTTCTTGTGGTTCCGGAGGATCTCTTTATAGGAAACCCAGGAAGGGGGAGCTTTCCTGTTTACGCCCCCGGATGCCCGGGGCTTAGAAGCGTCAGAGTATCTTAAGGATGAAGCCAAGATTAGTATGAAAAGTCGGTTCCAATACGGTGACTTTTCTTCTTTACCTGTGTTTAGAAAGATGCAAACAATATTTTAAAATTTTTTAATTTTTTTTTTTTTTAAAATAATTTTTTTATATTTTTGTATCATTTTTATATACTAATGTCAAAAATAATTTTTAAAAAATAAAAAAAACTTCATTTTAATGCATTTCTAAACAAAAAAACACTTTGAACCATCACCACTATAACAATCTCAAACAGGCTTAAAGAGTATAAACAAGCTCAGAGAATATTTGGCAGTGTGATTACGGTTGCTTTTTAAATAACTTTTCGTGCCGAAATGCATGTCAATGATGTTTTTTTATTTTTTAAAAATCATTTTTGATATCAGCACATCAAAACAATCTAGAACATATTAAATTTTAGCCAAAAAAAATTTAAATTTTTTAAGAACATGGTTTGCATCGCGTTCTAAACGTAGTGTAGTCTTCCCCACTGCAAACTCAAGAGAGAGCAATCTCTGAATGCGTGCAAATTAAGCACGGCTAGAGATGTTCAGAAGCATTTCCCCTATTTGGGGCACTTGAAGCTAGCACCCTGCATGTCAATACATACATTTAAACCACAACTAGCAAGGGATTGGTGCAGATGCAAATATGAAGAATTACAAGTTCACAACTTGCCAGTTTCTAATGTCTCTCTGTATAGCCTGAAGAAAAATATTACACTAACAAAATTGACGAACTTTATTACATCCCTCTAAAAATTCAAAGCTACTCTATAAAGATAAACAGCATCTAGTTCTGAAATTGATAAATGGGATCCCAACCCAAAACTTCGGTAAAATCTCAAACTAGTTTCTCTGCCGTGGGGAAAATAATCTAAAATGGGAGATTTAGTAAAGGCCTATAGAAGACATGCACAAAGAACATCATGTGGAAGCTTTGATGCATTGTTTTGGTCCAATACTCGAGGAGATAACTGCATCTCATCATCATAAATAAACTCGGATAGCTTTGGATGGCCACTTTTTGATGCAATATCTGGAGCATTTGCCAATTGCTGCACCCAGTTTACAGCTCATCATGGCCACCTTGCAGTTGTTCATTGTACATTGATTCAAGTTTACGCTCAAGTTCCTGTCAGATCAATTTTCACATTTCAATAAGACAAGGAAAAATAGGAGCAGAGAAAACTGCTCAAGTTCCTGTCAGATCAATTTTCACATTTCAATAAGACAAGGAAAAATAGGAGCAGAGAAAACTGGCTGCTCATTAAATAAAATATACCTCAAGCTTTCCTTCTAGGCAACGGATAGGGGTCGACATCAGAGCTACATATCTGCCATGACAAAGAAAGAGTAAGACAGCTGAATTTTATGTGACAATGTGTGTTCACATATATGCATGCAAGCAGGTAAGAGAGGGAGGAGGGAGGAGGGAGGAGGGAGGGAGGGAGCGAGACATACTCGCAGCGGCTTGGTTCTTTCACATCGGTCAGTTCTGTGTTCAGTCCACATCTAAGCTTGACCTGTTAAAATGAAAGGACTTGTCAGCAACAATCTTACTCGTAAAAAGACTAGTAAAAATCTATGCCTTAATTAGATACCAAGCCATTTTGTCATTCGTTGTCACCCAGTTGATAGTTTAGACATAACCATAGAACACACTTTATGACAGGAAAAAAACATAAACAAAAAATATGTTGATTTACTGTCTTCTACACATCACAACGCATCCTAAAGTGGTCCGTATATCAAAAGGGATCCAGACAGATCAAGTGATCAATAAACTGGAAAAAAAAAAGTATTTTAGACATATGTAAGATCCAATGTAGCTCCATTTGCCTTAGTCAAGAGTTTTAACAAATAATAAGATCTCTCATACCTTTAAACTTCTATCAGGTCCATTCCAGCATCCATCACCATTTGAAAACAGCATGGAGCCATATGAGTTTTCAAATTTCTCCCATTGCCTGCATAGAGAACAGAAAAGAAAACATGAATCTTCAGCATATAGACACATGAACAAAGAAGCCAAGAAAACTACCCTATCTCACAAGGACTATATTTTTGTTTCTTATCGCTTTTTGAGGGATGTCTTGTTCTTGAATTTTGTATTATTCAGTTCCTTCTTTCTAATACCACTTTTTTTTAATCTAAAAATGACACTAACACGAGTGTATACAGAAACTAGTTCTAGATCCAAAACATAAGCACATGCAACAATTTTGACCTCCCCCACCACATCTGCCAGTGTAGCTGTTTTAGGAAGAATTGCTTGAGTATAGTAACCATATGGGATCATTGACTTACTCTACAGCATCGTGCTATCATCACATATTGAGACACATCCTGCATTTTAATGTCTTGCATGAAGACCGGATTGATTTGTGAAATGTAGGTGATGGGAAATGAAGAAAGAGAACGATGGGAACTAGTTGTTCCTTTATTCTGAAAAGTAAGTATATCACTTTGCTTTCAAGTTGAATTCAATAGTTTGTTCCTTCTCCTGTTCATTGTTACAATTCAACTTCTATTAAATTGATTAGGTTATAGCCATACTGCTATGTTTTAAGGCTTGCCTCCATTAGAAAGCTGAGACCCATATTTCTTCAACTGAAATAAAGTTATCCTTGTATTGAAAGAGCATTGTAATTTCACCTTCCGACAATTTATCAAAGTTCTGTTCATAAATTTATGCCCTCTTTGTTGCTGATTGTGTCGATGGGAAAGAGTCAAACATGTTGCTAGTCACCAGCCTTCCATCCCCTAGTATTATTATGTTCAACTAAACTGCTTAGTCCCTAATCAAACAAGCCCTGAATCATGACTCTGATGAGATATCGATAATTTAAAATCTCTATATAAATGCTAATGTTGATATTTCCTCTTCAAAGGTTTGATCTAATTGGCAAGACAACAAAGTTAGCTCCCACTTCACAAAGTTAGCTCCTACTTCCCCAATGGCCTCTTTTTAAAAAGCTGCCATCATCAGCTTAAATTTAAGTACTGACTTCTCAGAGGGCGGAAAACATGTATAACAACAGAGAACTAATACTGTTGGTATACCTATGACTAGACAAAGGATAAAAACAGCATGAAGACATACCCTAGTTGAGTTATGTGATAGCCCTCCTCCTGGGATGCATCTTTAAATGGGCAAACTTTATACACGTACCTGGGAGGGGAAAGAAACCAACACCAAAAGCAAAGCCAGTAACGAAGGTAAATTCCCACACATCTGAATTGATATGAGAGCAGGGCAACCATCAACACAGAGAGAAGAGGGGTTTTGAATATTACTTGTCCTGTTTGGTTTCAAAACATTGATCGTAGTAGAAATAGAACTCCTTCTCCATGCCTAGAATTCAAAATTAGATTTGAAGTGAAGAAAATTATCAACCATACGCTGGTAAAAGTATCCTTTAGCTGTTAAATACAAATTCATTGATATACTGACTCACCAAAGTCGTGTTTTAACTTCTCTGTCAAACTTGCTATTCTTTCCTGTATATCAGACAACCTTGTAGTGGAGTCCTCATAATCCTTCCGAACACGATTTGCATCTATTAAGCAAGACACACACACACTCTCATGCAATTATTAATAACTTAAAAGGCATGCCATATGGAAACCAACACTCACCTAGTTTATCTAGTGGAGCAGGAAACAAATTAATCGCCTGAAACAGGTTTTGAGCAGCATCCTGTATCTTTTCCAACAAAGATGGGCCATTCAAAATAGTTACTCCTAAAGACATTAGAAAAAGACTGTAACTATGAGAACTTACGGCATTAAAAAAAAAAGGAGAAAAAAATTTAGCAGAGAGAAGAAAAACAACTGCTTCAAAAGAACAATTGCTAATCTGATAAATCTTTTTGCAATTATGCCAAACATATATGCAGCACCGGAGTTATTAAGATCACTTCCTACAGATGATTCCCTTACCATCACTATTGTCATGGTCCTTGTCATCAGTGCCCTCTGGAATCTCATTGTTGCCTCCATAGTTATCTTTATTAGGACTAACTTCCTCAACTTGGTGTTCAGTTTTTTCTCCTGTCCAACGCGAAGCAACAAGGCGACCCAGGTCTTCTCTTAACAACCCCTCGGTGCTTTCAGATCCATCAGTTGGCAATCCCTCAGTATTTTCATATTCATCTTTCTGTTGCTGAGAGCAACGAATACTATTCAGGTTCATGGTGAAACTCAACAATATAAATACAGAAATACTAATTTAAATGGAGAACTTCCAATTTTTTCAATGCTATTAAATAGAATTTTCATGTGTTGTTATTACAACTATATGAAACTAAAAAGGAAAAATCAACTCATTGCAGTCCCAAGTAAAGGACATCCTGAATAAGTAATCAACTTGCTTCTCTATTGTTCCCTCCACTGCTCAATTTGATGTTGATTCTTGCAAAAGTGTATCACATATAAAGAAGCAAACTTCATGAGAGACAGGTTAAGGGTACAGCAGTTCAATAGGAAACAGCAAATTGTCCAGGTAATTTCTTTAGCAATCTTGAAGTTCACCATCATCAATATCAAATTGCTAATGTACAAGGGTGCTCTTGGCAGTCACAAGAGTTGTATACATAGCTATCTACTATTGGGCTCAATGTGACTGACGTAAATACTATTTATTGCTAATGTACATTGATCATTTAATACTTAAGTGTACAATTGTCAATTTTCTTTTCTCTAACAGTCAAAAGTGATACAAGCAGCTTGGCTTGACAGCTTAAATTATCTTTGAGCCGAACTTGGCTTAGGCTTTTCATTTATTCATATGCCGAAGCAGAGCTCAAGCCTCAATAATATTTTACAGCTTGATCTTGTATATAAATTTTCTGTCTGTACACAAATTCAAGCCCTTGAATACCATGAGCGAGTACAGCATGGCTGAGCTCATTTGCAGTTAAGCACAGCAACACAGAGAGAGAGAGAGAGAGAGAGAGAGAGAGAGAGATTAAAAGGCAGACCTCCACGCTCGATAACCTGATCTAATGACACACAAACACACACACACACAGAGGGAGAGAGGGAGAAGGAGAGAGAGAGATATTAAAAGGCAGACCTCCACGCTCACTAACCTGATCTACTGAAGGTTCATCGGACAGCCCATTGTTCTCACTATCTAAAGTTGTAGAGCTAGAGCTTTCCTTATGCTCATCATCAGATTTATCCTCAGCAGCCATTTTCATCATCTCTTCCTTTTCTTTCACCAGGCGTTCTTTTTCCTCTGCCTTCTCAATCTGCTCCTTACGTGCTATATAACAGCTCAAATAAATGATGGAAGGTAGACGTGAATAATCAGTTACTTGGCTGAAAGGTCACACAACTGCTATGTTTAAACAAATTTATAAATTTAAGCATCAACAAGATAGCAAGAAGAAACAGAATTTCTCAATTCTTTAACAGAGCGGAAGCAGAGTCTTAAACAAGTCAGGGTGGAGTGTTTCAATCAAAATACTGCAAGATTATTGAATTATAGATATCTAACAAGGGACTTGCTTTGTTTAAAGAACTGGTTCATTTAAGGTTGCTCTATGAGTTCTTATTGAGACTATGCATTTCAACCTTCAGCATGTATTCTTTTTCTGCAAACTCAGTGTAAATTAGAGCCAATATCAAGCAGGCATGCATAACTATACAATACATATAGATGCATATGTGTAGCCTTTTCATTTTGCTTGGCATATGCGCATCTATGTGTTCACCGAATCTGATTAAAAATTCCATAAGGCCATTAGTAGTGGAATTAAAGCTGGAAAATCAAAGAGTAAGGGAAGGGAGGAGAACTTGACAGTTAGCAGTGACAGTATGTTAAACAAAATGTTGAAATTGAAGAGAAATTAACCTTACTAGAAAATGATGAATTACCTTTAAGATTTTTAACAAGCCCTTTAAGACTCTTTTCATTGTTTTTAAGTTTTGACAGTTCTTCTTTATCTTTCGCTATTGCTTGTTTTGCTTGCTCAACTTCCTTTTTCCTTATGGTGACACCTTCTTTATAAATGTCAATTTTTTTCTTTAGCTTGTCTCTGGTCACTTTGCCAGCCTCCCAGCATGTATTTGGACACTTCACTTCACCGTCATACTCATCACTTCCATCACAGCAATCTGCTCATTTTATTTCATAATACAGAATGGTCAATAAAAGAAATTTCAACAATTAAAAGGTTTATATTCAGTGTACACAAACACCTAGAGAATTCTGAAAGTCAATCTACAAAGAAAGGGATATAAAGATTCTCAAACTGAACTAAATTTTCAAAAGTACTGTTGATGGTAAGCATCCTCCAAATTAACACAGAAGAAGGAAAAACAAACTAAAGTGCATTCTAATCTTTCCTGAATATGAGCAAGGGAAACACCACTAAAAGCCCTTGAAGCAGTACACCACAAGGACACTTCCCGATCAATGAATTAACTAAAAAAGGACCTTTAAACATGCAAACATTAAGAAAAAAACACTGCCATAAAAAACAGACGAAACAATTTCACTGGTTTATTAATAAAAATGGTAGTGTTAATGAAGCGCAAAAACAGGAAAGAAAAGGGAGGCACGAGCTTCTGGTATGTTGAGAAATTCTCAGACCCTGGTTGACATCCAGACCATGTTTTCAAGCCCAGAGAAGGGTGGAGAAGTGGCAGAATTTATAAAGGAATCAATTTCTCACCAGAAAAAAAGAGATTATCAACATGGTTTATTAATAATTACAAATGCTGATTATTACAAAGAGATTTTTGTAATCATGTGGCATGAACACATTTCTAAAGTTAGGTGCCAGTCATCAAACAGCGAAAAGCAACATGCCATGTAAGGCTTCCACTGAAGAATTCCAACTAGCATAGGCTGTACAAATCCATCTTCATCTGTTGATCCTGTCTAAGATCTTTTAAGTATTCACCATTAAGTCCTAGTCAATCAATATTTTATTCATTATCTCAAGCGTAGACACGTTTTCTTGCTATTCAATTTATACCAAATCAGTCAGTCTCACATGTTCTTTTGTCTTTACAGAAGGACACTCCTGGAGCATCCAAGTCTTTACATGAAATATGGATGTACGCAGACGAGCTTGCACGAGACTTGATAGCTTTAACTTAAACAGCATAACTATATGTGCTTACAAACTGGAAAAAAAAAAACTCACAAATCCATAACCCATCTTACCGCAGATTCCATCATTCACTTTTGAAGAATGTATTGAAACAGGAAGGTGTCCCACATTCATACAGGAGAACTTTCCATGTGGGCATGCCGATGTTCCTGCAACCAACACAGCAATTGAAAAACAATTTTCGGCTAGGAAATATAATTCCTACAAAAGATATCACACACAATTTGCATACCATAAAATCTTTCAAAAATATAAGAAACAAACAAAACCATTACCGTTACAAAAGCTATATGATAATGAAATTCTACAAAATTTTGCAGTCACCAGAGAGCCTTAAGTAAATAATAACCCATCATTTTGCAAACTAAAAATAATTAAATAATACCCCAAATTCAAGTATCTACCTTAAATTTAAGAACTTTCTATAATTATAAAGCAAGCCCATTTCCAGTATCACATTACCATCATAAACACAATACCCATCATTTCAATTACAAAAAAAAAAAAAAAAACTAAATGCAACTGTATACATGTAAGACTCCAGAACATTCCAGCTAGTTTCTGCAATTATGCACCAAACCCATCTTTAGTGTCACATTACTCAAAATAAATAAAAAATCCCTATAATAAACCCATTTAAAAAAACAATCAAACAAAAACTAAAACTAAAACAATAAAGAGAAAGGAGAGAATATACCTGGCTCATCAGTCCCATCAGGACAATCACAGAAATCATCATTAAGTTGAACTCTAGCGAACTTCTTGGATCCATTCCTACACTTTATAGTCTCTGTTTTGTAGTAATTCTCATCTGGGTCCAAATTACACCATCATTTCATGAACTCAAAAATCAAAACAAATTAAAGAAAACGCAATTTCATATACGAAAAGAAGAGGTACAAGCATAGGTACCTTGAGGGGCAACTCCAAGGAGGGAAATGAAAGATGATTTGGTTGAAGAAATCAGAGAGAAATTGGTAATTAAAAGAGAGAATAATAAGAAAAGGATGTTAACTTTCATAATTTTGGTAATTCATATAGAGTTTATGTGCTGTTTATTTATTTTGCTGTAACTCAGGTTTTGTATCTTCTTTTCCTTTTCTTGTATAGCTCTCGACAGATCCATTAAACCTCATTTTTATCACTAATAAATTATCTAATTCTCAATTTCATCTCAAATATATTACTTTTGTCAAATTTATCCTTTCATGTTTTTGTTTAAAGTATCACAATTTTCAGATTTTCTTCAAAATGGTGTTGTTTTATTGTGTAAAGTACTTGATTGAGAAATATAATTATACTTTACAGATCCTGGATACAATTAAGAATTGTTGGATAGTTTAGAGATTTACTAGATGAGTGGCTCGTGATCCATCATGAGCTGACCCTTTTTTTTCATATTAAAAAGGTGAAGTTAAGGCAACACAAACATTGCTAAATAAGTAAAAGAAATTGAGACTCGGGTCATTAACATGATCCAATTTAATAAACCTCTATAATTTTGATAATATGAATAAAAAAAAATGATAAAAAAAAGAGTAAAAAAACCTGACCCGAATCCATCTAGGTTATCATGCAAAACATGTGACCTCGCCGCAACACCGAGGTAATTCCATCGAGGTAATTCCATCGAAAACAAATTAAAAACTCAATTATCAAACAATTCAATGTCAAATGACAAAATTGAAAAGAAAAAAAAGCAATGAAAAAGAAAAGAACATAGTCAAACCGAGTTAACTTGTTAACCCTGTGACCATGAGCATGATATTGGGATAATCCAATAGAAAAAAAAAGTAAAAAAAAATACAAAGATCAATTCACAATAAATCAAACGTTGAAGGATGAGATTCGAAATTTTTTTTTAATAAAAAACCTAAAAAGAGACCAAGGTCAATCCATGTTAATATTTGAAACTCGTGACCCTAGTTACGAGCTCAGAACTAACCTCATTGAAAGCAAACTTTAAAAAATAATGAAGTAAATTCTCAATCACAAAACATTAAGAGATGAAATTTGAAAAAAAAAAGCAATAAAAAGAAACTAAAATAAAACAAAGAGTAATAAAGAAACATAAAAAATTTGACACAAAAATAAATTGAAATCAAATGTTGAGTAGGGATGACAATGAATACTCACATGCTAGATTTTTTAATATTCATACCCTACTCGTTACCTATATGGTAAGAAATTTAGATATCCATAAACTATCCATCAGGTTTTGAGTATTCATATAGGTATCAATCACCTAATTATTATTTATTATTCAATAAAAAATAAAATAATTAATATGTGTATTTGAAGAGTGTGTGTGTATATTAAATTATAAAATTATAAGTATTACACACCTTATGATATTGTATTAAAAATATAAACGTTCAACAAATATATCTATATAAAAAAAAATATACATTTCATGTTAAGTGCGGCCGTGTTTTTGGTCAATTTTGATAATATATATACCATATCTATTACCTATTGGGTAAGGTAACCATAAAAAAACTGACATGTTCAAGTCGGATCGGTATCCATCAAGTTCAAATTAAATTCTTATCCATAATATTGAGAGATGAAATTATTTATCCTTATGGATATCTATTATCTAACTATTATTTATTATTAGATAAAAAAATAAATGAACTAAAATATAAATTTGAAGTGTGTGTATCAAATTATTAATCTATAAAATTAAAACATTATACATACATACATACATACATATATCTCACATTGTATTAAAACAAATCTAAATTTTCTACGAATGTATTTGTATAATATAAATATATATTTCAAGTTTGGTTCAGGCGGATTTCGAGTATGTTTTGATAATATTTATACCACATTCATTACTTATTGGTAAGACAACCATAAAAAAAAAAAAACCAACTTGTTCAGGGCGGGGTGAGACAGTATCTATCAGGTTCATATTAAATTGCAATTCTTAATATTGAGGAATGAAATTGAAAATAAAAATTAAGTTAGGAAAATGATTAACATAAAATAAATAGCAATCAAAATAATAAAGACCAAATTTAAAATAAAAACTAAATAAAATCAAATGATGAGGGGCGAAATTAAAAAAAAAACCTACAAAAGATAAAAAAAGAAGAAGAAAGTAACTAGATAAAAATTAAAAGAATGAGAACCAAATTTGAAATAAAAACTAAATGAAATTAAATGATGAGGGGTGAAATTAAAAAAAAAAACTAACCTATAAAAGATTAAAAAAACAAAATATATAAAAATTAAAAGAATGATGACCAATTTATTTACATAAAACAAATAAAAGGAAACTTTTGTACTTTGTCGTACTTTGCCAAAGAGAAAAGAGAGAAAAGAAGGGAGGAAAAGATAACAAAAAAAAGAGAGTCTATTAGAGCCAAACCATCATTTCGTCACCGCCACACGCACAATCACTATAAAGATCTTAATACACCACTTTATACATTGTTGTGAAAAATAGTGTTTGACTGTTGGAGGAACCTAAACGCATCGCCCGAATGGCACAAGCTCTTCCCACTTGAACGCACATACCAACAACTTTTTTTTTCTCTATATATATAAAGATCCAATTGCCCCTATCTCTAATTGATAATTATAGAAAAGCCAATTTGAAATGACAAAAACACTCATAGACCCAAGTTGAAGAAAACAATTTACAAAGATAGGTAAGTAATTATACATTTTCAAAAAAAAAAAAAAACCCAAAAACACCCTTTCCCCCCAAGTTATTTTTTTTTTGTTTTAAAAGGTATATTAGGAATTCTATTATGCAATAAAAATATAAAGAGACCGATTTACGCCTATACAAATTGGTAATGCCAATTGAACCCAATGAAAAAACCATCTCCCCTCCAAGATTTGCAAGGAATTTTTTCTATCCTGGGCTACGAAGCAAATAAACATAAATTGTTTTTGAATATCAATCATTAAATAGACGCTTTGATTTCAGGCCTTTTGTTTTCCATCACTTCACTAATGATACATGGAAATTTTCCCATTATGAATCGAAGGATGAGCTAAGAAACCATACTCCATACCGATGGGAGTTAAGCATGTGGCAAAAGATGTGGTAAGCGCGTAAAATATCATGAAGTTCGATTGAGTATTTATTTATTTATTTATTTTTATTAACATGGGTGTCTGGGCTGGCTCACGCACACCTCGATTAATCTCACGGGCCTTGAAGTTAACGACTATGTAAACTTTCAGTGGTCCTGAGGTTTGTGAGACTCGAATTAGTGACCTTTAGAGAGCAAACTTAGAGCCTGACCAGTAAGGCTACACCCCTCATGGTTGATTGAGTATTTATTTATTGCTATGAGATGGGGCTAAAGAGTAAGCTGTGTTTAGTTCCTATAGATTCATAAATGCTCCATTTCAACCCTTGTAGTTTAAACTTCCTAGTGTTGCTAACTTTTTATATTTGAATGTTCCGATTCAGACAGAAGGTGAGTTTCAACTTATTTTTTTAATTTAATTTTATTTTATTTTAAATTAAATCTTTTAGTGTTTTTCTATGAAGCAAATACATACATATTGGGATATATAAAATGGGTTCTTTTCTCCGGAATAGAAAAATCCTGAGACATTTATTCAATAAATAAAAAGAGAAATGGGATGTAAAGGCTAAGAAGCCCCAAAGAAAAGGTACTAGGCTAATAAGGAATAATGCACAAGAGACTATTTACATATATGGATTAGTTAGAAGTAGTTTAGAAATATATCAATTTTCGAACAATCGCTTAAAAAAACAGGCACATTTTACAAATGAACTTATACAGAGATATTTTTGAAATATTTTTACATGCTTCTGCTGAGTAAAAAAAACCACTAAAAAGTTTCGTATTTTTCAATCCAAACTCGCCTAAATTTCTCAATCCTAATATACTTTTACAAAAACATATGGACCATGTACCAAACACACACTTACTCTTTAAATTGAAGCTTTCACCATCCATGGTCGCCTCCACAATATGTGAACGATCCACGGCTCTTTCTATGCAGCAACAACGCCACCTTTTTCAATCTCAAAGGACCAAGGCAATGCTGGACCTAATTGCGACA
>Ga0307515_10012959_pt1 | contig 15626 bp, 1 predicted proteins | sample 17_EM_MG_FD_194513 | JGI IMG/M metagenome (GOLD analysis project Ga0307515, IMG submission 194513) | Populus trichocarpa ectomycorrhiza microbial communities from riparian zone in the Pacific Northwest, United States - 17_EM | ecosystem: Host-associated > Plants > Roots > Unclassified | place... | reverse complement strand
TATTAGGTATAGTTGCAGCACTAAAGAAATAAAGAGCATTCTTATAAGGTATAGAAAAACTATTTATAGTTAAAACGGATTATAAGAACCTAATAGGATTTCTAATAATAAAGGAACTTAACTAAAGATAGGTTAGATGGGTAGAGATGCTTACAGAATACTATTTTAAGATTTAGTATACTAAGGGTACAGACAATATAAGAGCAGATGCTCTAAGTCAAAAGGCTAAACTATAAAACGATAAGAAGCTATTAGGGGCTTTATTACGAAAAGATATAGATAGATTAATTAGGTATAATTATCCAAAAATTATAGTAACTTATAAAGGACTAGAGAAAGTTTATAAGTTACTAGAGAGCTTTTAGGTATAAAGAATTTTAGAAGCGCAGCTAGAAGATCTATAGACGGATATATATAAAAACCAAGAAGTAAAGTATATCTTAAGAAGTATAGCAGAGTACTTTATAAAAGATTTCTATAAGGGACTAACTTAAGGACATAATAGAGCTATAGGCTTAGTGTTAAGACTTTAGGAGGAGTACATTATTAATAGAATCTAGAACCTAGCATAAAAGGTTATAAAAGAATATCTAGATTACTAAAGAAATAAACTAATAAGGCATAAGCTATATAAAGGGCTATAACCTATTAAAATACCAAAGAGACCACAGGAGGTTATATTATGGGACTTTATCGTAAAGTTGCTAAAATTAAGAGATCCTATTACTAGGCAAGATTATAACGCGATCTTAGTAATAGTAGACAAGCTTATAAAGTGGGGATACTTTATAGCCTATATAGAAGATGTCGCTAGAATCTATATTAAGGAAGTATTTGTAAGATATAGAGCACTAAGTAAGATTATATCGGACAGAGATCTAAGATTTATAGTAGTATTTTAGGAGGTATTTTTAGCGGAGTAAGGAGTTTAAGCAGTAACTTTTACCGCGTATTATCCGCAGACAGACAGTTAAACGGAAAGATTAAACTAGATATTAGAACAGTATCTAAAACACTATATTAATTACGTATAGAATAATTGGGTATTACTGTTACTAGTTATATAGTTTATATACAATATAACACTATAGGAAGGAATAGGCACTTTACTATTTAAGGCGAATTATGGATATAAGCTAAGAACATCATTATCGCTATATTAAGTAAAAAAGATAAGTAATATAGCTAAGTAAAGAATAAAGACACTAATAAATCTTTATAAGAATCTTATGGAAATAGCTAAAGTAGTATAGTAGAGAATAAAGAAATACTATAACGCCAAGAGATCTAAGGGACCAGATCTTAAGGAGGGAGATAAAGTATAGCTACTATATAAAAATTTTAAGAGTTAATGACTAAGTAAGAAGTTGGACCACATTAGACTAGGACCCTTTAAAATCGTTTAGAGGATTTTACTAGTTACGTTTAAGTTAAACCTACTAGCTAAAATGAAGATCTACCCTATATAGCATATTGTAATGCTAAAGCCAGTATATAGGAATATTAAGCCACTAGTTTATAAAGCAGATATATATAGAGGATAAAAAGAAGACGAATAGTAAGTTTTAAAGATTGTTAATTATAAGGATGTTAACGATAAAATATAGTATAAGGTTAAGTAGATAGGCTATAATAAGACTACTTAGGAGCTACTAAAAAATTTAAAGAATGCTATAGGAAAGGTATAGGAGTATTAGAAGAGAATAGGTTAGGTAATATTAATAAAGAAGGATCGCTAAAAAATAAGTTACCTAAGGGGGACCTAGGAAGAGCAACTGCTAAACTACTTAGAGTTGTTCCCTTTATAAGAGGAGAGTCGGTTCTCTTACTACTAAGTTCCTAAAGACCTTATTTTATAAGTTTCTACTCCTTAAAACGGACCTTCTTATATACTTTTTTAAGATGAAGTAATTAAGCGGATGCCGCGATATGAGCATTTAGAGCCTTTTATTCCGTATCCTAAGAACGCTTAAGCTTAGTAAGGGCCTACGTTAGGTTACCGTTAAGCTTTATAGCAGTAGATTAAATACAAGACCCTATAATAAATTACTTAGGGAACTTAGAGACTATTAAGAGTTATAGGACACGTATATTTAGCGTTAGAGGTAGAGCAAATGTCGTAGGATAAATAAATATTTGCTTTAGTGCACTTTAAGTAAAAGGAAGGTTGCCGAGATAAAGAACTCGCCAGCGTAACATAAACTAATCCCTTTTTTGCATAACGAGAATAAGGAGACAGTATTATTTTACCTAGTAATAATACCATAGTAATAGTACGGGCATGACGTTATGCGTGCGATAAAGAAGATGCTTTAGGTATAATAAGTAATAATATTAACCAAATTAATTAGACGGATATTATACCTCTAGTAAACAACTTAGAGATATTTAAAATCTTTAAGGATAAAGATAGGAAGGAGGGAGATAGTATTACGGACGCTTTAAGTATAATATTATAACTACTTAGAGAGAAGTTAGAGAAAGCTAGTTAGTTAATATAGGCATAGTCTAAGATGGAACTAGTAGAACTATATAATAAGGAATAGTAAGTAAGTTATATAACGTATTATATATAGAATAAGAGGAACGGGAGGAACTTATGTACCTTATATATAATACGTACATTACGTATAAGGAGGGTTTCCTAGGAGCATGGTTATATATTTAAAGGACCATAGTCCCTACTCTAGATAGTTCTTTCCTTATAGTAATTCTTAGAATATAATTAAAGTTAATCTGTTGGGCAACTACTCCACCAGTTGTTATTACGTTATTAACTTTAATTTATATCACCTATATACCTAGCCTAATAACGAGCCTATCGTAGTTCTTGCTATAAGGTTCCGTTATATCTAATATAGTGTTAATAATATATATACGCATCTCGCGTAGGTTACGTGCTTTATATACGTAGCATATAAAACAAATAACTACTAATATTAGAGTAACTTTAAGAGAAACCAAATTGTACTGTTCCTGTTATTTATAGCATATACGTAATAACTAGCTCTTCCGTCTATAATACGTAATAGCTATAATAGTGCTAGGTATATCGTCTGCCGTATTCTACTATATTCTACTATATTCTGCCATATTCTGCTAGTGTTTTGCCATATTCTGCTAATATTAAATTATATAGGGCGGGTAGAATATAGTAGAGAAGAAGTGGTAAAAGCGGGTAGTCGTATGTAAGGTATTACGGGTAGGTCCTATAATACTCTCCTTTAATCCTATCCTAGTTATATAACGTTAAGCTAAATCTAAGTTTATTTATTTAACCCACCCTACAGCCTATAATTTAACTTAGTTTGTATTAATAAGCTATAACAGTACTATATAAGGCTTACCCTTTATTATAGCGTCCGCAGGGTTAGTATCTCCATTAATCTACTTAACTTTAGTAATCTGTCTTCGCTTATAGGCTTACCGGAGGCACATCATATTAATTATAAGGCGCTTTTCTTAGGTGGTCCCTAATTGTATAAGGCAATTATATAAGGACTTAGAATCGGTATAGAGTATAAGTAGGAGGTTAACCTATAAGATCTTATCCATAGTAGACTTAATTGCGGCGCCAATATTAAAGCTATGGGCTATACCGTATAACTCTAAGGCTAATATACTTCTAGTAACTCTTTTACACTTAATTAAAGACCAATAGATAATATTTGCCTTATTTAAAGCGTCCGCTAGTATAAGTATATAGCCAATTTGCGAAGATAGGTCCTTATTATTAGCGAAAAAAGCGTCTATAAATACTAGGAGTTATAAGGTATTAACATCTAGCTTAACAAACTTTAAGCCTCTATTTGCGTTCTTAATCTACTAACTTAATCGCTTATTAAGGCTCTTTATATAATCTTTAACTGGGTTAATTACCTAGGTAGTAAAGGATAGGTTAAATAAGGCCTCTAGTTAACAAATAGATAAGATATACGCCCCTCTGGTACACTATACAATATACTAGTCCTTTAGAGTTAGTAAGGCGCGTATAACTCCTCTATTACTAATACTAGCAGTAGGTTTAATGCTAATCGTGCTAAGATTCTTGCACTAGCGTTCCTGCGTAAGGGTAATACCGTTAGGTAGCAATTTAATTATACCACCATTAAATTTAATCGGTTTCTTAGCCGTAAGCTATTCTTATTCCTTAGCTATAAATTTAGCCTTATATAATTCGCCTTATTTAGTATCTATAAACTCCTTATCTACTAGGAATAGGGTATTATTAGTCTATAAACCAACTATCCCTAAGGGCTTATTACTATATAGGAGGCAAGAGTTATAAGTAGACTGTTCTATATTTAGCTACTAAACGTAATACAAGTAATAGGTCTTAAACTAGTGGTTTTTAGCTTCTAGCACGCCGTATAATGGTTTTAGAACCTTTAGTACGGAGTCCTTATTAATTCCTAGCTTGGTTTCTAGCTCTTAAGGCGGCCGTATATAAAACTCGCGGTTTAGGTTAGTGGTAGACTATATATAAGCCTATAAGATATCCCGTAAATATAAGTGCATATTATTATAGAGTTCTATAGCAGCGATATATAGAATTAGGCGTTGGCTAATACGTTAAATTATTAGGGACTAGGTTAGTACTAGCTTCTTTTCTACGTTGTTATAAGCCTATATAACTAGTCTTAACTTTTTAAAAGCTAAGTCCGTTCTAGGGTTCTTAATCTTATCTATAAATTATAAGTTAAATAGTCTAATTCCGTCAGGGATATCTACAAGTTTAATAATTTTAAAGACACCTTTTTTAAGTAAACTAGTAAGCTCCTTTTAGCGAGAGGTACAAAATTAAGATAAGGGAACGTCCTCTTACAGGTATACTAAAATATCCGCTGTATCCGCCATAGCCGTAAGTTCAGGGTATTTGCGTAGGCAACCTCTGCCTTATTTAGGTTGTGGTAGTTGCGGTAGAGGCTCTATAGGTAGTTATACAGTTCTATTAGTTTCGGATTCTTAAAGTTTTAGGTTAATTTCCGGGTTGGATTTAAGTGATTTTAACCATAGGTACGGTTTAACGACCGTAGATTAAAAAGATGTAGGTCTATTTAGTAACTTAACCGTATATATTTCTCCTTTAACCATAAGTAGGTTATATAGCCCGTCCCAGTATCCAGCTTAACCTATATTTCCTTCTCTCCATACTAAAACAGGTAAGTTTAGTAGTAAGTTATATACCGCGTTAGTTTTAGGTCCGTTACGCATATTTAGGGCGTCTGCGATTTAACGTTCAGCTTATAGTTTCTAAATTTCTACCATAGCCTTCTTAATTGCGTTTGCTCGCTATATTACTAATAGTAATAGTACATCTAATTTAACTATTTGGGGGTATACGCTAAATACCAATAGTGTAGAAACTAATCCATTAGGGCTAGCGGTGTCATTAATAGCCTTAAACGCCATTTATAGTACCATATCTTTATTAATATTAGGGATTTCGACGGTAATTATTTAATATACGCGTTATAGCAGTCCGTAGTATCGTTCTACCATACTAATAGAGTTATAGGCTTTAACTAGAACTCCCTTTATATTAATACCCATAGTACTTATATACTATTTAAATTCCTTACTAATAAAGTTCTTACCCGTGTTATGTATAACTAAGTCTAGTAGTCCTAGATATATATTAATCCAGCATATCCGTAACACATCCCATATATATTTAGCGCTTATATTCTATAGCTACCTACCCGTTTAAAAGCGTATTCCCTTATTAACTATATATAATAACGGGCTTCCGCTAATATATATAATGTTAATAATAATACAGTAGTTAAAATCGATATCGTCCTATAAGGTAAAGCAGAACCGTCCTAGTAACTTTCCGTGCTTTTAGTAATAGTGGCAGTACTTAGTAAAATATTTAAGAGTCTTCTTATCAGTATTATAGCCAGCTTAGTTTAATACTTTCTATAGCTTTTTAACTAACGGATAGCCAAACTAACGGTATAATCGTTGTAACTCTATATCCATTAGATAGCAAGGGTTTAAATTAAAGGATTTTAAGAGATAAGTTTATAGAGAAGTATTCTATAAGAGAAAGGGGTGGCCAAACCGTCGTACTACTAGCACTTCCTTAGTACGAGTGATGAGGACATTCTTAAGGTTATTATAGTACACCTATAACTTATCTATATCTACTAGGCAAAGTAGAAATAGTATATCGGCTTAAATGATATAAAACTGTATCTTGCCTATTAGACTATTAATATATACAGTTCCAATTAAAGAAGTGGTACCTATTCCGAATTATACATTAACTTAGCCTTTTATTAAAGTGTCTAATTTTATAAATAAATCCGCGCTTTATAGTGCCTAATATTATCTATAACCAGCCATAGATTTTCTTAATGCTCCTATATCTATTATAATGCCTATAAATACAGTTAAGGTATATTATAATTCAGCGTTAGCACTATATGCGAAAGGATTAGTACTTAGGGCGGTTATAGCGATTTCTGTTATATCTACCGCTATTAGTAAGTAGCTAAAAGCTTTATTAACTAGCTCTATGCTTATAAAGGTTGCTTTATTAGATATAAGGTCTCTAAAGGTTATAAAGTAGGTAGTAGAAGGCTGCTTTAGCTCTTCTAAGTTAAGTTCGGATCTAATATCTATAATAAGGGTTTTAAAGATCTTATTAAAGTCCTCTAAGTCCTTACTATCGTCTCCTTTATAGTTAATAATATATTACTTAAAGCGTTCCTTAAAGCGGTTATTAAACCGTCCTTTAGTTCGATCACTAAAGCGGCTTTTATACTCCTCCTTAGCCTTATTACGTTCCTCCTCTATATATCTCTATAAGCGGCAATTCTCTTTCTAGTAGATATAGCAATATCCCTTAGATCTACTATTAGTATTTAGTTATCCGTATATTTAATTACGGCTAAAGTTTTAGTCGTTTTAGTTGTAATTTTAGTTATTTTAGTTATGGTTTCGGCTTTAATCTTAATTATAGTAGCGACGATCCATAAAGAAAGTAGTATACGCTTCTTAGCTATGGTGTTCCTTTTCCCATATAACAATTAAAGACTATAATTTATTAATTAACTAAGACAGGTCTTCTCCAGGGTTTAAGACGGCAATTCTATAAGCGGGAACTCCTTAGCAAGCCATAACTAGCTTATTGGTAAGAAATAGTGGTGTTTAAAATTTAGGGTTAATTCTATGCTGCTGCTTATATAGCTTATTAATTAGTAGCTAAAGGCACTAGTATATAGGCTTGTCGGTATTCGCGTCAATAATACCTTATAGTATAATTGCGTTCCACTCCGTAAGGTTCTTTCTATAGAACTTAGGTCCTTTAAAGAAGTTCCGTATATAGGTATAAGCTTCTAAGTATATTTTGGCTAAGAGGGTACGGTTATAATAATAATCTTATATAAGTCCCTTTAGCATAGTAGGGAATGCGATTATATAATCGTCTAATTATAGGCCAGCTCTTCTATAGATATCTTTAAAGATAGTTAATTTAAAATCGAAGCTTTTACTAACTCTATTATATTTCTAGCTGTCTATATATATCTTTACCACTATAGCAGCTTCCTTACTATATAAGGCTGTTCCTCCTACTCCTAGGTCTAATTACTGCTATAGGGTAGATTATAATAGGGTATGCTGCTATTAGCCAGGTTGCTAAGGGTTATACTACTACTAGGTAGGCTACTAGGGTATATATTAAAGGTAATACTACTATTAGGTAGCAGTTGGCGCAGTTTACTAGAGTATAGGTGTAACAGATAGTTAAGGTATTATAGGGGTAGGTGTCTATATTCTAGGCGGTGTCGAAGCTATAGCTATAGGCTAAGCTAATTCCAGGCCAGTAGCTATACCTATAGCCAGACTATCGCGGGTAGGATTAAGTTAATCTCATAAGCTTCTAGTATTCAGTGGTCCCTTTATCTCATTAATAGCTACTATAAGGTCCTTATTTATCCATTCGCGTTATTCTTCTTCTTAGATAATATTAAATAATACGTTAGATAGGGTAATTCTAGCATTATACTTAGCAACACATACTCCTCTTTTAAATAGGTGTTTTCGCAGCTTAGCTCTAGTATCCAAACGCATCTTTTAAAAGTCTTCTAGGGTAAACTCCTTAAATTCTTCTTAAAATATAGTCTATAGGGTATTATCTAAGAAATCCTCCTTCTTGTGTATATAAATCTTCGTTTCTATAAACTCCGCTAGTTTATCCTTTATAGTCTCACCTAAATTAATTCCGCCGCCGTGTTTCCTGACCTTTACGGCCCATTCTTATTCCTCTGCTAATACTATAGTTGTAGGTATAAGGGTAGGTATAAGGGTTAAGATTAAGATTAAGGTTAAGGTTGGGGTTAAGGGTTATATGTATGTTCTCTACAGCTATTAGGCCTATAAAGTGTTCTTAGCAAGACTGCTATTCTCTTAGTAATCTGTTATATTGGCTATAAGGCCAGTATAAATTCTCTTAAGCTTAAGGGAGGTCGTAATCTTCTCTAAGCAAAGATACAATTCTCTAGGCGATTTAACGCGTCAGCAGTTAAGCTGATACGTGGTCTTGAGCTTTAAGGGTAATATAGCTTTCTTCTTTAACTGAAATAGATAAGGCTAGGCGATCCGTGTACTGTTTCTAGTACGGTTCTTAAGCTCTAGCTTATTACGTATTTCCTAATCTATACGTTTACTAATCAGTGTCGGTATATATGCTTTAATTAACATGCATAAATATTACTATATTGCGATACGTATACGGTATTAGTTGTTGGATAATTGTTAATTCTCTAATGCAGTGTTAATAATACATATACGCGTCTCGCGTAGGTCACGTACTTTATGTACGTGGCATATAAAACAAATAACTACCAACACTTATACTTTATTTTGTAATAAATATTAAGTTTTAACCTCTGCTTTAGCTAACTTAGGAGTAAATACCTTTACCTTAATTAATATAAAGTGCGCTGTAAAACTAGCTGACTTTTTAAATATACCCCTTAAAGAACTGCCCAAACTAATCCCTATTTGCGGTTATAACGGACAAATAGAGCTACCTATTATAACTATCTTATAGATCTACCTCTACGTTAATAGATAAAGGTAGTATAATATCCCCTTCCTTATTACGGACCTTAGAAGCTATAATATAATCTTAGGGAAAAAATAGCTAGCCTATTTAGGCTTATAGCTTAATATATAGAATAGGCAGCTTATTTAGCCTAAAACTATACCCCTAATGCCTTCCTTTATAAAAGAGATTAATATTATAATAGAAAACCTTATATAGCTATAGATAGACACCGTTTACTAGGCTAATGTAACGCATAGGGACTAGGCTTTTAAGAAGGATATACAGCTTAATCCGCAATAGATCTGTATATTACGCCGCCCCTAGATTGCCTATATTATACCACCCACACTAAAAACTTAAGAAGTTAGTAGTAGCTTAGCTAAGTCCCTAATAAAGAACCTAGGCCCTATGCAGCTATAAAGGAAGGCTAGGGATATTAGATAATACACTAAACTAATAAACTAGAAGGACAACTTATAAAAAATAGAACGTGAGCTAAGGAAGACTATAAACCCTATACCGCAAAATACGGCCTAATAAATATCCGTAAAGAAACCTATAGACCTCCTACTAATTAATATCTGCTATATTAGCGCTATAGGATTCTACTAAAACCTAGTTTAGCCTAATATCGTTACCTTTATAACTAGCTTATATAAAATTAATTAAATAATTAAAGAGAAAGAAGCCCTAGCCTAAAAAAAAGGTAAGCTTATAGATAAGGAGCTAGTAAAACGGAAACTACCCCATTAATACTAGAAATTTAAAGATACCTTCTCTAAAGTAGCGTTTAATATACTTCCGCCTTACTAACCATATAACTATAAGATTAAAATTAAGCCGGATAAGGTAGTTACCCTTAGCTATAGCCCCCTTCGATAGCAATTTACTGCCGAATTATAGGCTATAAAGTAGTATCTTATTAATAACCTAGATAAGGGCTTTATTAAGCCTAGTTAAGCCCCTTTTAACTTACCTATTCTTTTTACTAAAAAGCTAAATAGAGGACTTTGTTTCTGTATTGACTACTATAAGCTTAATAATTTAACCCTTAAAGACCGCTACCTACTGCCTTTACTTAATAAGACTTTAGCCTAAATAAGTAGAGCTAAGATCTTTACAAAGCTTAATATCCGCTAGGCTTTTTACTAAATTAGGATAAACCCTAAATTAGAAAACCTTACTATATTTTAAACCCATTACGGAATATATAAATATAAAGTACTGCCTTTTAGACTAACTAACGGACCGGCTATATACCAATAATATATAAATAATATACTATTTAACTACCTTAATAACTTCTATACAGTATACCTGGATAATATTATAATCTACTCTAAAAATAAACTAGAATATAAAGAGTATATTTATAAAGTTTTATAACGGCTTTAGGAAGCTAGCCTCTAAGCCAATATTAAGAAGTTAGAATTTAGTATTAAGCGTATAAAATACTTAGGGTTTATTATTAGTATAAACGGGATTAAGGTAAACCTAAAAAAGACGGCCGTAATTAACTAATAGGTACCCCTAAGGACCGTAAAGGGGGTATAGTTATTTTTAGGGTTCTATAACTTCTATAAACGCTTTATTAAGAACTATAGTAGGATTACCCAGCCACTAAGCCTACTTACCTATAAGGGCTAGCCCTTTTACTTTAATACTATATATAGGTAGGCCTTTAACAAGCTTAAGAAACGACTGGTCTCTGCTTCCTTACTCGCCTACTTTAACCTAAAACGGCCCTTAATGCTAGAAACCGATGTCTTAGATAGTATTATAGCTAGCGTTTACTCCTAAAAGCAGATAGATAGAGAATGGTACCCTATTACTTACTATTTAAAGACTATAGTAGATGCTAAGCTAAACTACCCAATTCACAATAAAGAAATACTAGCTATTATCTCTAGCTTTTAGCACTAACGAGCCCAACTAAAAGGCACCCCTAAGTCTATTTAGGTGGTTTCCAATTATAAGGCCTTAGAATATTTTATAACAATAAAGGCCTTTATAGCCTAATAGGCGCGCTAGGCAAACACCCTATCTTAGTTTAACTTCCTAATTATATATAGGTTAAGTGCTACTAACCGTGTAGACGCTTTTATAAGGTGTAAATAGGATATAAATAACTAGACAGCTGTAAAGATCTTATTATAGACCTAAGCGCTACTATAACTAGAGTACCTTAACTCCTAGATACGGGCAGAACTAAATATAAACTCTTTAGATGCTAAGATATACTCTATTAACTCTATAGAACTAGACCTTATTAATAAACTGCTATAGGTAAACCGTACGGCCCCTTTTCTATAGGAGTACCGTAAAAAGGCAAAGAACGTTTCTAGCCTATAGTCCCTTAAAAGTAGACTGCTTAAGCACTATAAATAGCTAGTAGTTGTTACGGACGCTTTAAGTACGATATTATAACTACTTGGAGAGGAGTTGGAAGAAGCTAGTTGGTTAATACAGGTACGGTCTAGGATAGATCCGGTAGAACTATATGACAAGGAATGGTAACTAAGTCACGTGATGTGATCTGTATAATCTATGTAATCTATATAATCCGCGATAGAGTAGATAGAGCACATGTATATTATATATAAGAAGGATTTCATAGGAGTACGGTTGTGTATTTAAGGACCCTTAGTCCCTATCTAGATAGTTCCTTCCTTATAGTAATTCTTAGAATATAATTGGAGTTAATCTGTTAGGCAACTACTCCACCAGTTATTATTATGTTGTTAACTTTACGCATTACCTATACACCTAGCCTATTAACAGGACCTACCGTAGTACTTGCTATAAGGTTCCGTTATATAATTACTACCTAGTTACGGTATTAAAAGTTAAATAATATGCCATTAAAAGCAGCTACCACGACGCTATTGACGGCGGCAACTACTTTAAGGTTAGGAGGTAACACCAGTATAGCAGATACTGACTTATAATAACCTATAATGGTTAGACAACTATAGGAAATAGTTAACTAGTTGATAGAAAACAATACGGTACTTAAATAAAGGGTTAATAGGATAGGAGCAGTAAAGGTTAAGTTACCATTAATTAAAAGATTCTTAGGAGAGAGATTAAAGCTTAAAGGATTCCTTACGCAAATGCACTTTAAGGTTGCGTAAGAGGGAGTAAAGCTAGTAACACCTATGGATTAAATAGCGTATGTAGGATTATTCTTGTTAGGAAGAGTACTTAAATAGTTTAAGCTTTACCTTATAGAGATATAAGCAAATGGAATAATAATAACGAACTAAGAAGTATGGTTTATATTCTTAAGCTAGAATGGATTTATAGAGCGACTTATATAGATGTTTAGAGACCCGGAGGTAATAACCACGGTAGAAAGAAAGCTTTAAGATATTACGTAATAAACCTTAGCCATTAAATATATAACGCAGTTCCAAACGCTAGCAATATAAGTTAAGTGGAATAATAGGGCGCTTATAGCATAGTATAAACAGGGACTTAAGGCTAAAGTCTAGGACGTAATTATTCTAATAGAAGATACGGATACTCTAAGGGAATTAATAGATTAAGCGATAAAGATTAATAATAGGATCTACTAAAGGGAACAGACTAAAAGAGGTTAGGATAGAGTTCTATAGTTATATAAGGCGCAGAGTACGTATTAACTAAAGCTAAGTTAGAAACTATGGTATGGCGCAGAGCTAATAGACCTAAGTGGTACTAAAGAAACCTATAAGAGATAGAGTAAGACACTATAGAAACTAAGAGGATAAGGATTAGTTAATTGCAGGTCTAGGGAGTAAAGGCTAAATTAGGGATTTTAGTAGTAGAAGACATTTAGGCGAACTCTATAATAAGAAAAATAGTTTAAAGAGGGAGCTTATATAAATTGCGGAAAATAGGGTTATTTTGCTAGAGATTGCAAAGATAGTTAGAGTTACTATATAATAAAGGGAACTAGACTAGTAGACGGTATATACGTATAGAGGGATAATAATGCACTACAAGGAATAAAAGATTGTTTAATTAACTACTTTACGTTTTATTATAATAACGCGTGCCGAATTTATAAAGACGCTAAGTATAGCATAAGCTATTGGCTATAGGAACCCAGTTTAGAGAAACTAAGAGCCACCTAAGACTATAAAGAGTAAGATAGGCTTTATAAATGCGATAAAGATTTAATAGCAACTTTTAGTATAGTGTTAATAAGGCAGTATTTGAAAAGGGACTTTAAGAAAAATCCATTCAGCGATATTAAGAAAGAAGATCTTAAGATATTAGTATTAGAAGCAGAGACTAAGACCGCCATAAAGTAAGGTTCAGTAATGGGCATTATAACACCGTTAGATACGGCATCTATCGCTTTATAAGACGGTAGGAGTAGTATCCGAAAAAGATTAAATAAGCAGACGACTGCTAGTGCTAGCTTACTACTTAATAAAGGTAAAAGGCCAAAGGCTTAAGATTCTTAAGACGAGATAAGAGAGATCTAAGATTCTATAGACAGGATAAGGATAGCTTAAGGACCTATAACGGATAAAAACCGATGGAGTAGAGCAACAGCTTAGTTTAAAGATATATAAATAAGCTTGGGACAGAGTTTCCCACAGGCATTAAATTCTTAAGACGAGATAGATAAGATTTAAGACTTTTAAGATAAGATAAGAATACCACAGACGCCTAGTTAAACTAAGGTGGGAGCTAAGCTTAAGTTAGAAGTAAGCTTAGGATTAAAGAATCTAAGGGACTAAGAATTCGGAGTATAAATAAGGACACCTATAGGTAAGAGGCAAGGAGCTTCTTTATAGATTAGAGAATCTATAATCTAGGTAGTAGTTAGACTAGGAGACAGATATATAGACCTAGAAGACTTACTAGTTAAATATAGTATTTAGCCTAAAGATTAAAAAGTTAATATTAAGATTAAGAAGTATAAAGACTTTAAGGATCTACTTGTAAGACGCAAAGGAAAAGAAACTATAGAGGAATTTAGAGTAAGAATTACCTTATAGTAAGAGCAGAAACTGGATAAGAAATCTAGTCTGCTAGGTCGTATAAGGGACAGAGCGCTAGTATAAAAAATTACTAATAGGCTAAGAGCAGGTATACTAAGAGCTAAGTGGCTTACCAAACTAGAATAAGAAGAGGATTTAGGAATCCTAACTAGATTTAAGGAACGATATATAAAAGGCTGTTACGACGCAGTAATAAGAAGATACTTCCTTACGGATAGAGCGTATATACTTAAGCAGCTGTACTAAAAGTGGTATAGGCAGCGATATAATAATAAGTAGGAAGATTTCTATATATGGTTAGATGAAAAAGTTATCTAAGACTACCCAATTACGGAAAAGGCTATAACTTATATTAAAGGAGCCTTAATTATAATATTAAAAGATCTAGAGGAGTAATTAGAGGACTAGAGAAGCAAGAGATAAATCTTAGTACCTACGAATAAAGTTACGACGCTTAGATTAACACTAAAAAGGTTTAAACTTAAGAATAAAGATAAGCTAAGAGTTAACCCGAAATACTAAGCACACTACACACTATTATAGATAGCGTGCGTGGATAATATGTGTAGCATATATAGGATACCAAAAGATAAGAATCGGAAGTATCTAATAAGAATGTATTAGATAACGGATAAGGCGAAATACCGAAATGCTAAGTATATACATAGTTAGCACCTAGTAGAAGTTTAAGAATAAGGGGACTTAATACTTTAACTAGGAAGATTCCTTACGGAAGAATACCTAGATAGACGACAATGGTGGGAATATCTAGAGAATACCTATCTATAGTATATTAAAGATAAAAAGCGAACTAAGTATTGGCCTAAGTTAGACTAAGTATAAATAGAATTTAGTAGCTAATAGTTAGGAAAAGTAGAGGCCTACAGAATTAGAGGGAACTAGTGGTAGAGCCTTAGACCCTTAAAGGAATTTAAGGAAGATACCTAAATTTATAAGTTAAATAGCAAGATTAACAGTTTAAAGCACTAATAGATAGTGGAGTAATAAGGAATTATATCTTACTAGTAGCAGTTAAAAGAATGGGACTACTATATAGGAGAAAGGAGTACCTATATTTATTAGTAACAATTTTAGGAGATCCGATAGCCTATGGGGATAGCATTATTAATCTTAAAACAGGACCTATTTAGTTAACTATTAAAGGAAGATAAATTCGGATGTCTTTTAATATCCTACTATTAGGGAAGGACGAGGCGATACTAGGGATGCCTTAGTTATAGGAGTATAATCTAAGAATCGATTGGGTTATAGGTTAGGTTAATATTAGAGATACTTAACGCCGTAAGACGCGATAATAAGCTAAGATAGTATAGTACTAAGTAGGAGCAATCTACGAGGAAACAGAAAAAGGACTAAGCTATATACTAAAGAGATACCATAAGTATGGTAAGAAACTATAGTTACTAGAGAGTGAAAAGCTGTTAGAGTATATAGTATAGGACTATAAGATAGAATTAGAACTAGGAATAAGTCTAAGGTTCTTTCTAATCTATAAGCTTACTGAAGAAGAAGGTAGAGCATTAAAAGAGTTTATCTAGGAGAACTTA
>Ga0307515_10012958_pt1 | contig 15627 bp, 3 predicted proteins | sample 17_EM_MG_FD_194513 | JGI IMG/M metagenome (GOLD analysis project Ga0307515, IMG submission 194513) | Populus trichocarpa ectomycorrhiza microbial communities from riparian zone in the Pacific Northwest, United States - 17_EM | ecosystem: Host-associated > Plants > Roots > Unclassified | place... | reverse complement strand
AGGCAGGTAGGTCGGTAGGTAGGCAGGTAAAAGAGAACCGTCGCTATATATTAAATTATCTAAAATAATATAATTTTGCACCAACTATATAAACCAAGTAAATACTATTAAGTGTATAGGAAGAGCAAGATATATAGAATGCGTAAGGAGGGCATTATATACAGAATGCACAAGGAGGGCATTATATATTAATTGCGCATTAAGTGTAAAATGCGCAATTAGCTGCACCGCATTGTTAAATACGGCAGTTAGCTGCACTGCGTTGTTAAATACAGCAGTATGCGGCAGTGCATTATTAAATATAGCAGTATGCGGCAGTACGTTGTTAAATACAGCAGTATGCGGCAGTGCGTTGTTAAATACAGCAGTATGCGGCAGTATGCTACATCGCATTATTAAATACAGCAGTATACCGCACCGCATTATTAAATACGGCAGTATGCCGCACCTTAGTCAATACTATACGCTACACGTTATAGTGCGCGGAATGCGCATTTGGCCGCCAAATGCTGCCAAATGCTGTAAAAATGCTGGTAAATTTTTTCCTGACGTTATTAAATTCTGCTAAATTCTGCCAGGTTAATAAGTTCTGCCGGATTCTACTAGGTTGCTAGAGTTCTGCCAACTTCTATTAGGTTGCCATCTACGAAATTCTACTATATTTTACTATCCTTGTAGTATTTATCCTCTGCCTCTTAACGCACTTCCTAGCCTCCTCTTTTTACCCTAGCCAGCTCTCTAGCAAATAAAAGGTGCAGTAAGAGGTTTGTTTATATAAACCAGTCCATAACTACCTTAGCAGCCTTTAGCTTAGTTAGGAGCTCTTTATATAAGGATATTTTAGTATAGTAATACATTTCCGCCCAGCTAGCAGCGTGCCTAAGGCAGAATACCACTACGTGCATTTTAATTGTTGGCTATAGCCGCATAGGTAGGCCAGAGTTAGGTACCCTAGTACTTTTTAGTGGTAGAGGTATCTATTAAGCCCTATATACTCGGTTCTAAGTAGTGTATTAATCGTGCTCTCTACCTTTATAAGCCTCGCGTGGTATTTAAAGACTTCCTTATTCTATGGCTCGGCCTAGGCCGTTATATAGTGGGTGAGCGTGCTCTAGTACTTTTCCCATTCCCTTTTCCACCGCTCCTTAAACGCCTCTTATACCCTAGCCCTTTTACTTCTTTTATACTGCGCTTTAGATAAGTCTATTAGCCGTATATCTGTCCCTAAGATAGCGGCCGCCATCCTCTTAAGCTTATCCCGTCTAGTAGGCCGCATTAGTAGCTTTATTCTGGGCCGGAGTTAGTAGGCTATTGTGGCCCGTATGGCCAGGATATATATATATTGCAGAGCTACAAGAGTTATATATATAGCAAGTTTACCCAAACTGCTTGCCCAGTTCCTTGCTACGGTTTTCTATATAAACGCTTTTATAGTCTCTAGCTAGCCAAACTAGTTCCTGCCCGTGTGCACCTAATTTGCTTTATAAGCCTACCCTTACAGCCTACCCCTGCCTAGATAGACCGATACGCGCATCCGTCCTTTCGGGCTATATAGACAGTGTCGTTAACAAGGTGTTAATCCTTCCTCCGAGACCACTAGGAGTCAGAGCCTAGTAAAGGGGTAAGGTTCCTAGAGTCGTCCGTCGCTGCCATTGTATACCACGCCCTATAACCGTTGCCAGCTATTTCGCGTTACCTATAACGCTCTCGCAACAATAGGCCGACCGTGTCTTGCAGGCGTGGGCCCATAATAACTCGACACCGCGCAGCTATCGTCCCTTAGCCGCCTACTAACTAAACTTATTATCCTCCTATCTTAACTAATACCTGCATCTAAGTCCGTTCCAGCCTGCCTATACAGGTTCGTCCTAGCTCTTTCTTAGTCCGTTTTGGATTAACGTCGCCGCCTAGAGAAAGGTTAACGCCGCTACGCACAGGTTCGTCCTAGCTCTTTCTTGGTCCGTTCTAGATTAACATCGCCGCCTAGAGAAAGGTTAACGCCGCTGCGTAGAAAGGGAGGATTAATGTTACTAAATGTGGTTAACGGTATTGAGATTCTTCCTGTGCCCTCGCTGCTAGAGTCTTAGAGCGGAATAAGTACAGAGGTGCCCTGTCGTCCCCTTAGACCTATCGCTTTTGCCAGCAAGTACAAGCGCTGGCTTGTGGCCCTAGATCGGTCGTCTAGGTAGAGAGACGTCGGGTAGTTTTTAAGACCATTCCTCTGTTCTTGAGTTGTCTGTGGTGTTTTTCGAGTCTTGGCACGCCAAGACCCGCGAAAACTCTGCTGTTCTGACGGCGTCAAGGACGACGCATTCGAAAGCGCCCTCTAGCCACGACGTAACGCCGCTGCATTAGTAACAGACGAGATCCTTACTCTCAGCTTGACCGTACGGTCAGGATGAGACGGAAAGGAACCCCTATAGGACAGTATGGGTCGGATCTCGCTTTTGGTGTTCCTTCGAACCTAAGCTATAGCATAGTTAACGCTATAGGGGGTAAATACTCTAGGGCTCTAAGAAGGCCTAATAAAGGCAGAAAATATAATGGCAATACTCTTAAGAATAGGAATAATAGGACTAAAAGACTGGCTCTACTAGGTAGGTGTCCTAGTAGGTAGCCTAAGATGTAAATATAGCTAGCTAAGATAGACACTAAAATATATAATACTGTTATGCCCCTTACGCACTAACTAAGAAATAATACTCTTAGTAGCTGGTATAGAGAACTATAAGACACTGCTCTTAATATAAAAAGGCCTTAAGGCGGTTACCTAGTAGCTTATTAGCTAAAATATACTAAACCAGTTCCGGGTTATAAAGGAAATAGTAATAAAGGGCGGGGGGGCGAGCAACGGGCGCCCCCTAATAACTCTATAGTAGTAGAGTAAAGTTTATAATACTAGCGCGTCCGTAGGCTTGTTACGGCAGCAGTAGTTCCTAAGGAGGTTAAAAAGTAAGATAGTAAGAGCACTATAGGTAACTCGCAGGCGCCTTATAGGCGAGTCCTAAAAGGCGGGGAGATAGATTATAGGGTTTTCTTAAATAGAGTTTTCTCCCTATATATATATAAGGAGTAGTCCGCGTGGGCCTAATAGGGATCCGAATTGGACGTTAAGCAATGAATTATTATTATTATTATTAAATAGATAAGACTAAGGAGGTGTTCTTACCGTACTAACCTAATAATAAAAACCTACCTAATTTTAACATACGTAAACTTTATGCAATTTCCTACTATCCGGAGATAATTTATATATTTAGCGCCTTAATAGGAACTATAATAGAGCACAGCAAAAGGGCATATATTTTTTAGAAGAATTTCTATTAAAAATTAAATAAGTGTAAAGGGTATAAAAAGCAAATAATTTATCTTAATACGGAATTAACAAACACTATAGTAATATAAAAGATGGAGCTATAGGAAAATATAAGGCTAATATTAGCAGCTAATACTATAGAAGATTTATATATTATATTATTATTAGGTATAGTTAACCTAACAAACGAGCCGTATAGATGGGATTACTACTAGTTAACTAACTAAATATTTTTAATATACGGAATAAACCTAAATTTATAGTATAGAGCCTGCAAAATTTAGACTAGGCTAGGTATTAATAAATTTATTATAAAACTAGCTTTATTTATATGGGAATATTATAAGTAAATTAATAATATATAAGCAACGGATTTAGACGTTAAGCGCCTTAAAAGGGATATAGCCTAGGCATAAGATTTACCTATTAGTATTTATTACTCTATAATATACTACATTTAATATAGTAAAAACTCCTATAATTTTAATCGACTATATAAAATATAGGCACGCTATAATCCAGTTTAAATGCGGACTACTGCCCTATAAAGGAACTAAGTTCTTATATAAGAATATAAAAACGCAATAAACAGAATAAAGGGAACGTGGGCTGCCTATTTAGAATTGCTAGTATTAATATAGAACTTAAATTATATAGTAGTAACTCTTTAATTAACGTCTGATACGGATCCTACTAGCCCACGCAGACTACTCTGTCATAGGGGGAAAACTTTATAATTTACATAAAGAAAACCCTGCAGTTAGGGGAAGGAAAAACCCTATAAGCCACCTCAGTCGGATAAAAAAACCCCAAATTACCATTTTTGCACGTAGTGCGGCCCTATAGGCCTACAGCTACGTCCTCCTCCTTAGATGTTTCAAACTCCTTAGGAACCACTACTTCCTTCTCTAGCTTATCTAAAGCTAGGGTTTACTACGTCCTAGCTAGGCCTTGCTAATTAACTGCCATACAGTTATATCCTATATCTTAACCATCCCCTATATACTATCTCTTATATTAACTATTGCTATATACGCTATACCTCCCCCCCTAGGGCCTATTAAAGGCGTAAGGGGGATTTATCCATCTACTGCCGTAATACTAAGCGAACAGGATATATTATATTAGGTATTTTTTATACTTAGGCCCCAGCTAGGCCCTTTCTAAGGGTCACCACTCCGTTAAAAGGAGACAGGAAAACCGTAGGTTGTAATCCAGGCTGCTAGGTATATAGTAGTTAACGGTAAGTAACCGCATGCTCCGCGGGCGATCGCCCTAGGGGTTAGGAGGGGCCGTATATTTGCTCGTTCGTCTACTCGTTCGCATTTATTCGTTTATTTATTAATATAAGGTCGTTAATGCTTTCTATAAGGGGTTGGGGGATGCTATTAAATGCTGTGCATCCATGCTAGATCGTACAGGTGCCTTAATAGGAGGATAATAGTAAAGTAGCCGCTATCGTACGGGGTACCAACGGTGGTGGTTTTCGAGATCTCACCATCCCATGTAAAAAAATTTCACCACCGCCCACAATACTCGCAACCACCACCACAATATTATATCGCACGCTGTGCGACATCTCTGCGTTGGCTCTAAGTCTGAACTTTAAAGACCTAGGTTTGTAGCTGTCACCATATATAGGTGCAGAGTCCGTTTTTGACGGCCACTTAAATTATATAGGTAAGAATGGTAGATACTAAGTATACTATAGAGCACTTCTTAAGCTATTCCGTCTATATAATAAAGGCAAAATAGATTCTTTTAATAGGATAATTAAAGTGGAATAATTTCCTATAAATATAGCGCAAAATAGACAAAACCTAAACGGCTACTAAATATACGACATTTCCTATATTAAGAGACTTATATAACTAATACCAACTTTACTAAATAAAAGAAGAACGTTTTAGATAAACTTATAAACAGATTAGGACATATATAATTAATTCTATAATAACAATTTTCTTTAGATTAATAGTATACGCGTAAATAAGTTTATAAAGAAATAAAAATCTAAAACTAAGCTTTTAATTAAATTATAGGAGGCCTTAAAATAAAAATAAAAACGGCTAATATAATAGGGAATCTGGTATATTTAATCCCTAGGAATTTAGGCAAATTAGTTATAAAATAAGGCAAGATAAAAAGAAGTTAAAAAAGCCGTTAGTTAGCTTAAAGGTAAAGGCGGTATATCCAATATATAGGTAAATTAAGTAGTAGAGGGGCTTATTAAAGTAAGAGGCTAGCTGGCTATACGTATTTTTATAGATTTTATATTAGTAGAGTAGTATAATAACCCCCCCTCTTCTACCTTTCTCTTCTAATTTACTACACGTTTTCCTTTAATAGGCTTTATTTTTATAATAATTTCTACCTTTATAGTCTGAGCTTCTTTTAACTGTTTGCAATTAATTATATTAACTCTATTAATACTTAGGGCTAAATTAATAGCTAATCTTTATAACCGCCGCTTCTTAATATATAGAATAGCCTTATATTACTCCTCTATAAAGGCTCTCCTTAAGTTTTAAACATAAAACAACTTTATTAGCTTATTACCTAAGCTAATACGCTTTAAGGGAGATTCCAGATAAAAAAGGTAGAAATAGTACAATTAAACTAACTCTACGTCTTAGGTATATCTATAGGCTAATTAGGTATAAAGGGGAGCTCTAGAGTACGTTTTAATAAAAAAGGAGAATAAGGACAGCCGTTAAGCACTTACTACTTAGGTAGTATTAGCCTACTAAACCGCTAAAAAAGGTTAGCCATATCTATATAAATTAGTTAAATTCTTATATTTTTATAGATAGTTATAACGCTTTTACCTATAAAGATTAGCTCTAGTGCTTGCTTATTAGTAGGAATTCTTAATATTACATAGCTAATGGTAAGATAATATGGTAATCTGCCATAATTTACCCTAAGTAGGCTAGTAATAGGTCTAAGCTCCCTAGTAAAACATTAAAATCTCCCCCTTTACTCCTCTATTTTATTAACTATATCTATACTAGTAAATATATAATTTAAAAGTGTTATACTTTATCTTTATATCTTTATTAACTTTTTTTAACTTCTTCTATATTAGTTATACCGAAGGTTTACTAACCTCTACTATTTTAAAAGAATATAACTATAGCTTCTAAAAAGAATAAGATATAGACTACCCTTTATATAACTACTTAAAATACTAATATATACCTACCACTAAGGTAAAGGTAAAAGAAATAGCACTATTAGTATAAGAAGAATCTAGAAACGTATACGCGAACGGCAGTTGGGCTAAAGTACTATAAATAGTATATGCATAGTAGCATACAGCTAACTTTAGCAGACGGCTATATATAGTAATAGAGTATCTAGGGATAAGTATCCTAAAACGTTAGTTAGATATAAATAGCGATTCTAAAGAAGATAGAGGCTTAATACCCTAGGGAAGAGCGCATCGTTAATAACTCTAGCAGAGTTTAGACGAAGAATCTCTAGATCTATATATATAGAATTTAACCATAGTATCTATTATATAGACTCTATTCCTTTACACTTACTTACGCTTTAATAGCGGTTATAAATCCTAAATCGCCCCAATAAGCGGCTTTAATACTACCGTCCCTTTACTAAAGAGCTTATCTCTAGTGCCGAAGATAACTCTATAGCCAAGTCGTTTTATATAGCGCCTATATATAGTAATAAACCGTAGAAGTCTTAATACGGTATATATATAGTTAGAAAATAGTAAGGAATAAAACATAGTAGTAAACCCAAATTAAAACTTATGGATAAACTAATATTAAAAGCTACTATGCGCTTCTTTTTAATATTTATAATGTCGGGTAAGGCTTCTAAAGGTTTTTCTTTTACGCTATAGCTAAAAGGGAATATAAAGACTCTGGAAAAGATAATAAACTTAACATAGGATAAAGCAGTAGAGTATAATAGGGTTTCTAAAGGTAATAGTTCTAGCGAGGCTATACAAAAACCGTTGCCATTAATGTGTCGTATAGTAAGCTACCTCTTATTACTTCTATATATACTAATATAAAATAAATATATAATAGTATTAGCTAGTTTTAGTTTTACCTATTAAGACGTATATAAGATTACGTAAAGGCTAAGTACTTATTTAGAAAGCTCTTTAAGTAGGAAATAATTACTAAAGTAGAAGAGCTACTCTATATAGATAACTTCTAATACTCTAAGACAGTATATATAGCTATACTACCTTAATACTCTCCTAACTATTTATAGGGCGAGCAATCCCGCTTTATAGTACTAGTTATTATAGTTAATCTCTCTAAGTTATTCTTTAAAGGAAGGCAGCAATTTAGGTTTAGTATAGATATACAGCACTTTCTGTGCCTAATTAGCCCTAGGGCTATTATACTAATTTATATAATAATCCGCCACGTTATTAATAAATAGAAAAGTGGTAGTTTTACCTAATAAAAGTTTAAAGTAGGTGCCAATCTTAATAGTAATTTATTCTTTCTTTACCCTCGTTTTAACTACTTAGGCTATACTATAACTAACTCTAATATTAGCTATATAGGAATGGATAAAGGCTATATAGGCGGATTAGTTAATAGAGCGCTAGAACTAGATTTTAGGGCTTCTATAATAGGGTATTTTAAAAAGACATTAAGTAACTATATATAGCAATAACCCTGCTATATAAGCAATTCCGAATCTATTTAAATATAGTCTTAATAATCTTTTTAACCTAGATTCTAACTATAACATAGGATTTAATAAGTAGCGCTTTAATATACTTCTACTAGTATATAACTACTTATAATAATAGTTCTGGACTAATACTTATATCTAGGTACTTAATGCGTCCCTTTTCTTAAACCCAGACACCTCTCGCCCTTTTAGCACTATTACTTAGCCTAATATACCCTATAATATATCGCCTAATTAGACCGACTATAGTACTAATTACTAAGGCGGTAAGCCTAATAATATTAGCGACCTTAATAGCGGTATAAATAGTGGGACTAATATAAATAAGTGTTATAATGGATATAGTAGAGTTAATATAGATAAAGATAGCGATATAGATAATATAATAGATATAGCTCTAGGTAGAAATATAGATAATTAGAATAGTGCGAGAAAGGGGGGCAATAAATATAATAGAGTAGATATAGGCAATAATACTAGCGTAAATAGTGGAGAAGATATAAATAAGGATAGTAACGCCGGTAATAATTTTAGAAATAATACCTATAAGCTTATCTTTAAAGGTATAAAATCGCGGAATTAGAAATATACTATTAATATACTATATCGCTAGAATTATAAACAGTTAATAGCTGCAGTTAAGCTATTTAGAAAAACGCCTAGGGCTAAACCTAATATAAGTCTTTAGTATACTATTAGAAAAGGGGTTAAGTCTATACTATTTAATAATAAGGATTTAGATATCTTTAGAACAAGGGTAAAGAAGGGACTAAGCAAGGTAAATGCTTTATAGTCTGTAATAGGTTTAGAGGAGTAGCTATTTTATATAGTAGTTATAATATAAATATATTTTTAAAGGCATATTATAGCAATCTATAGTAATCTATGGCAATCTATAGTAATCTGTAGCAGTATATTATAATTTATATAGTTTATACAGTTTATATAATTTATACAGTTTATACGGTTTATATAGTTTATATAGTTCGTATAGTTTATACAGTTCGTATAGTTTATATAGTTTATACAGTTTATATAGTTTATATAGTTTATATAGTTTATATAGTTTATATAGTTTATATAGTTTATATAGTTTATATAGTTTATATAGTTTATATAGTTTATATAGTTTATATAGTTTATATAGTTTATATAGTTTACACGCTATTTATTTATAGGGTAGCAAAAAGCTAGCATTAGTTTAGTAGTTAAGCGTTTTACTATAATTTACTATTAGATACTACAAACTTATTATAAAACGCGCGGTTTGCTATTAGATGCTATAAACTTATTATAAAACACACGGTTTATTATTAGGGTACTGCAAACTTATTATAAAACGCACAGTTTACATAATTCGCTAACAACTATATCCACCTGCCGCAACCGTACAGTTTGTAGCAATTTGCCGCAAACCGCAACAACCAGCCCAAAAAAAAATTTCCTGATGTTTAGAAGCTTATCTTTCTTCTTAAATAGGTTAATATACTCCTATACCTTATTGGTTTTAGCTATATCTTAGATAATAAAGAACTATTAAATCCAGTTAGATGGCTGGTTAAGGATAAGGTTGACTTTTAATTCATTAATAGTTATTATTTTTAGGATTTTAATAGGTTAGGCAGGGTCTAATTGACGTCTTAGTAGAACCTTATTTTGATATTTTGAACTTTTAATTTAATTCGTTAGTTCGTTCGTTAATTAGGTACGGTCGTTGTTTGAGGTTAATTGTCCATTTATTTAGTAGATAAAGAAGCTTAAAATACTTATAAAGATAGTAGAAGTAGTGACTTCTTAAATAAGGTAGCAAATTGACTGCTTAATAGATAGTGCAACAGGTAGATTGATCCAATTAATTAGTTAGCAAGTAGTGCGATCTGGGCTTATAACTATAAGCTTTATAGTGTAGAAAGAATTGTAAGAACGACTTAATTATAAATCTATGGAAATTAAATGATATAAATATATAAGGAAGGTATTGGTAATAAGATAAAAGGGGAGACTACTATGTAATTAAAATAGCGTAATACGTAAGTGATACGTAGGCAATACGTAGTCGATACGCAGGTGATACGCAGGTGTTTTGGCATAGTACTAGTAGTTGGTTATATTTATTCTCTATAATCTAAATTAGTAGTAGGGGGTTATTATATTACCTAGGTAATAGATTATTTATAGCTTCTTATAGCCGGTCTAGGGGAAAAACGGGATAGATCTTTATTAATTCTGGTAGCTTAACCTTAAAAAAGTATCCTACGTTTTAAAGAATCTTATATAGGCTAGCTATTTAATAGTTTAGCTTGTGGCTTAGCCTCTAGGTTTTCTAGTTTTTTATTAATACTTATACCTTATCTCCTACTTAGAAGTCTACCTTATAATAATATTAATTTATATTAGACTCCTCTTACACCTTTTTTATAATTGTTTAGACAGTCTTTTAAGCTTTATATATTCTCTTAGCAAATGCCTAGGCCTCTTTACGGCTAAGGCGTTCGCAAGCCGTAGTAGGTTTAGTAGGCCTATCCTAATTAAAGGACGTTTGGGGTGTATACCTGTTAAGCAGTTTAAATAGTAATATCCCTATATTGTTATAGGGGAGTATAAGCTGCGCGTAGTCTATTATAGGTAGTAATTCCAACTAGTTGTTTTAATAGTAGTCTATAAAGAGGCATAGTTGCTAGTTAAGATACTAGTTTATAATCTTGGTTTAGCCGTCTATCTAAAGGTAGAATATAGTAGAGAGTTTAATCTTAATCCTAAGGATATAGTAGAGTTTATTTTAGAAATCTAATATAAACTAGGGACTATAGTTAGAAATAATTAATTTGGGGGCACTACAGAATTAATAAATATTATTAATATAGAGGCGGGCTATATCCTTTATAGTTATAGTCTTAAAATAAGGGAGGGAGACGGATTGCTTATATAGCTAGTTAATTACTATAAAGGCCGTATCGTGGCCGTGGGCGTCCTTTAGAAATAACTTAAAGTCTATTATAATATATTATTAAGGGTGTTTTAAAATAGGTAGTGATTATAACTACCTAGGGGTTTAATCCCTAGGAGTATCCGCGCGTTTATAGGCGTAGTAGTTTTTAATAAATTGTTCTATATTAGATAGAAGTCCTTACTAGTAGTAATAGGGCGCTAGTAGTTAGTGGGTTTTATTTTAACTAGGGTATACTATAGAGACTTAATAGTGGGCTTTACAGATTAGCTTTATCTATAAGTTATTAATATCTAGGACTATAAGCCGTTCTTAGTATAAAAGCAGTCCTTCTTTTATTTTTAAATTAGGGTTACCTTTTATAGCTTAGTTATGGAGGGCTTTTAGGGAGTTAGCCGTGCGGTTTATAGTTAGGATACGGTTAACTAGCCCTATTAGTTTATCTAAGACTTCTCCTTCTAAGGGTGCTAACTTATTCCGTTTAGAGTCTAGTTCTTTAAGAATCTGCGGGTTAAGCTGTTTGGGGTAAAGAAGGGCGTGTGTCTAGTATTAGGTCTTTAGCTTATCTTAAGGTTCTATATCTTATTTCCTTTAGGTTAATATATTAGCTTTAGTATTTTACTTACTAGAATAATATATAATTATAAAAAAGAATTAGGAGAGTATTTTGGTCTAGCGGGCTTATTATTTAGTAAGTTGCTTTATAGTTATAAAATACTTTAGGGCTTTATAATCCGTATATATTTTAATCTAAAAGTTAGTGCCTTTAAGCTCTGCGCGCTATTGGGATAATAATTAGATAATAGCTAGTATTTCTTTATTACGTATTTTATAGTTACACTTAGCCGGGTTTATTATTTTTAAGAAGAAGATAACAGGGTACTATTTGCTGTCTAAATATAGCTATAATAGGATTCCCGCTATAACTCTGTTAGAAGCGTCCGTTTCTAGTATTAATTTAAGGTCTAGATTATAGTAATAAAGGATTAAAGGAAAGATAAGCTAATCCTTTAACTCCCTAAAGGCTTCTATATAGTTATTATTAAAGATAAAAGGCGTATTTTTCCGGGTAAGTTATATAAGAGGCTTTGCTACTATTCTGTAGTTACGGATAAACTAATGGTAAAAGTTATAAAAGCTAAGGAAGGACTAGATCCCTTTTATAGTATAAAGGGGTTTCTAGTTATCGATTGCTTTAACCTTCTCCGGATTAACTTTAATTCCGTTTATAGTAATAATAAACCTAAGATACTTTATACGCTTTACCCTAAATTTATATTTCTTAATATTAACTTATAAGCCTACGTTCTATAATCTTTTTAAAACCTTCTTAATATAAACCTAGTGCTCTAGTTCGTCGTCTAAGTATATAATAATGTTATCTAGGTATACCGTGCAAAATTTGTTAAGGTAGTTAAATAGGACGTTATTTATATACCTTTGGTACGTAGTAGGCCTATTTATAAGTCTAAAAGGGAGGACTTTATATTTATAGGACCCGTAATAGGTATAGAATATTATTAAGTCTTTAAAAGCAGGGTTTATCTAAATTTAGTAGAAAGCCTAACGGATATTAAGTTTAGTAAAGATTTTTACCTAACTTAGACGTATAAGGGTCTTATTAGTTAAGGGGAGAGGGTACTAATCCTTTTAGGTAATAGTGTTTAACTTCTAATAGTCGATATAGAAGTGTAGGCCTCTATTAGGCTTTTCTATAAATAAAATAGGTAAAGTAAAAGGCGCTTAACTTGGCTTAATAAACCCTTTATTAAGGTTATTAATTAAATACTGCTTTATTGCTTTTAGCTTATCTATTAATTGTTAGTAAAGGGGGCTAAAGCCTAGCGAGTTATTGGCTTCTAATTAAATTTTATAGTTGTATGTCTAATAAGGTAGTAGCGTATCTAAAGCCGTCTTTAAGAATGCGTCTTTGTAATCTGCGTAAATAGTAAAAAGGAGGCATTTAACTAGTTCCTTATTGGTTTCCTTAGCTAGCTTTTCCTCCCTATTATTAATAATTTAATTAATCTTATATAGGCTTATTATAAAGACCTTATTGTCTTTCTAGTATATATTAAAGTGGAATGCTATAGCGCTAATTGCGGTAATGTTTATTATAGGGGGGCTATATAATAATAAGGACGTATATAACTTTAGGGGCTTCTGGGGTATTAGCGCTATTATTACTCCTTTTAGCTCTTGTTATATTTTTTAGAGGTTATCTCTTATATTTTATTAGTACGTTCTTTTCCATACTAGTTAGACCTACGCGATTTAAATATTGTCTACATTACTATCTATCCTACTTCTATACGTAGAGTCTTTATTAACTATAGCGCTTTAGGAAAGTATCTTTACTAGTATAAAAGAATTCCTTCTAGCCTTGTAACGGGTATCTTCTTAGGTAAAGGCTAGGTCATAATCGGTTATATCCTATTAATAGGTAGGGTTAACCTTTACGGCTAGTGTCTTGCGGTTAGTTTAGATTTCCCTAATAAAGGAGGGTAATTTTGGTCTATCCTCCGGCTAGATAAACTGCCTTTACTATACGTTTAACTAAATATTAAAGTAAGACATTTATTTTTGACTAAGGATTATATTATAGGAACTTAGGTCTAAAATATAAAAGGGAATACCATATTGGTATTATCTATTAAGGGAGATATATAACTTTAGGATGTGGGTAACTAGCTTACCGGTTTAACTGTTATAGCCTTTTACTTAAATAGGCTTCTCTAGTTAGGTGGCTTTTATATTTAGAAACTTAGCAACGTTAATTATATAGGCAGTATTTATAAAGGTAAAGCTATTTGCTCTAGTGTTAATAAGGGCAGTTAAGTTAACTCTATATTTATTTTAAGATACTATATATAAAACCGTAAAGTGTTTTCCACCTATTAACTAACTTAGATTAATTTCTTTAAGATTAACAGGATACCCTAGGGGGGAGTCTTTCCTTAGAGTTCTTCTTTTCCTAACTTATTAGATATTTCTCCTTTCTCTATCTCCTTAATATTTCCTATATCCTTTAGCTCTAGGCAGGATAAGGTAAAGTAACCCTCCTTATTATAGTTGTAGCACGTAGCTGAGGTAGGGTTAATTGGGGTATTGCGATAAGTACTAGTTAGGGGTGTAGTATATAGCTAGTCGGGCGTGGCTCGCCGGTGCGTAGATGTGACCGCTTTTAATATAAGAGTAATTATGGCTTATCTTCCTACTCTAGCTCCTATAGGTATAGCTAATAAGTTTTAATTATTCTGGAGTTACTTTTGCTAATTAGGGCGGGCGTTAATTTACTTTAGTTTTAAATCTAATAATAGGCAATAAGTTGCGAGTTTATTATATGTTAGAAGGTTATCTAAGGTTATAATAATCTTCTCTTATAGCCGGATTGTTAGCTTATTATATAGGTTTAATTAGTAGTTCTTAAGGGGAACCTAGCCTTTTCCTATAAGGTGTAAGAATTAAGTCTAGAATTTGGTAAAGGGTTAGTTTAGTTTTATTATTAGGCGATTATAGTTATACTAAGCGTCTCGTACTTTATTTGGGTTAATATAAATAGCCGCTAGGTGCCGTATTATCTTATTAATAAATATAAATTAGATAGGGGAATTGTCCTTAAACTTGGCTTAAAGGTGCTATTAGGCGTCCCTAGTAGTATAACTAAAGAGGTAGAGCATTTTGGCTTCTTTAGAAAGGAAATAGTTATAGTTAACGCGGAGCTTTCCTTATACTTAAATCCTCTAATTCTTAAAGATAGGGTCTATCCTATTAGATAGTAGTTAGGGGTTAAGAAGCTTAACGGACTTTAATTACTTTATTATTATATTTGTACTCCCTAGTGTATTATATTTAGTAGAGTAAACAGGTTAGCTAAAGCTTTAAAAAGGGGAAGCTAGGCTATTTTATAGGGCTGTAAAACTCTCTAAGATTTTTTATAGGGTCTCTTATATATTCCTTACCTTAAGACAATTAGCTTCTTAGTTGGCTATAAGGGCGCGAATCTGCTTACGTATATCTATAATATTATTATTATCTTTAATTTCTAATTCTAATTAGATCTTAGGTTCCTCGTAGGTAAAGATAGCTCTCTTAAATAAGCTAGCTTTAGGTACTATTATTAGCTTCCTAGGGTTTGTTGGTATTATACGCTTTAGTTTTAATTCTAGGGGTATAGGTCTAGTCCTATTTGGCTTATAAAGTAGGATATTAGTAAGGCCTTCCTAGGCAATATAGAGTAACTTTAGTGTCTAAGTATAACGTCAGGAAAAAATTTACCAGCATTTTTGCAGTATTTGGCAGCATTTGGCGGCCAAATGCGCATTCCGCGCACTATAACGTGTAGCGTATAGTATCGACTAAGGTGCGGCATACTGCTGTATTTAACAATGCAGTGCGGCATACTGCTACGTACTACTGTATTTAACAATATAGTGCGGCATACTGCTATATTTAATAATATAGTGCGGCATACTGCTGTATTTAATAATGTAGTGCAGCTAATTACGCATTTTGCGCATTCTGTACATAATGCCCTCCTTATACATTCTGTACATAATGCCCTTCTTACGTATTCTGTATATAATGCCCTTCTCGCACATTCTATATATCTTACTCACTTTAAGCAATAAATAAGTATTGCTCTTTCTACGCAGTTGGTGCAAAATAAATTATATTATTT
>Ga0307515_10012957_pt1 | contig 15629 bp, 16 predicted proteins | sample 17_EM_MG_FD_194513 | JGI IMG/M metagenome (GOLD analysis project Ga0307515, IMG submission 194513) | Populus trichocarpa ectomycorrhiza microbial communities from riparian zone in the Pacific Northwest, United States - 17_EM | ecosystem: Host-associated > Plants > Roots > Unclassified | place... | reverse complement strand
ACTCGATCAACCAAAATTGTAGAAGAAAAAGCCAAATAGTGATTGAACAATGCGTCGTCTAGGTTAAACCCTATAAATTAGGGTTTTTAATTTAGGGCATGATAAATTTCATTTTAGTCCCTGTTCTTCCAATTGCTTTTAATTACATCTTTAATTGCTTTTCAAACTTTTAATTTCATGCAATTTCACCCCCGCCAAACTCAATCATCGGCCGTAAAGTTTAGCATTATTTTCATCTTGGTCTTTGGTTTCTAATTTGTGCACTTGCGCCCTTAATTGAACATCAAACTTTTAATTTTCTCCAATTTAGCCCCTGATGTGGTTAATTTCAACCCCTACAATTACGTGCCTTTTCAGTTTAGTCCTTGGTTTTTTATTTTTTCAATCAAGTTTTAATTGTCCATCAACCTTCAATATTTATGCAATTAAGCCCCTGATTTGACCAAATTAACTCTTTAAAATTGCAATTCGACCCCATACTTAAATTTCTTCCAATTAAAGCCTAAATTGATTTTAAAAATTAATTTTTCTTGCAATTAAGTCCTCAATAAAATTAATTAAGCCTTTTAAAATTCTCATTAAATCCTTACCTATCCAAATTTGTATTTCTTTACCCCAAATAAAAATATTTTCATAAATAGGCCCTTTGTCAATCAAAATTAGGTTGCCAATTTTATCAATCTTATACATTTTGGTCCTCCAACCTTTCCACTTGTTATTTTGATCTTTCACCACTAACTTGGACAATCTTCTAGGCTTTCTTCATGTATATCATCTTGTTTTTTTGGATTTCTTTTTTTATTTAATTTTTTCTTTTCTTGATTTTTTTATGGGAAGAAAGGTGAGTAACAACAAATATCTCCTCTTTACAATACATATGAAGCAAAATCTCATCAAGATTTTGCATAGTGAGCTTGTAAAGAAAAAATATATGTTAGACTTGCTGAGTGGTCTCGTTATCATGGGTGACTTGTTCTTTTTTTAAAAAAAAATTTGGTATACTTTCACAAGTGACCTGCCCCTTTTAAAATTGAAAAATAGGCCTATTTTCACGGGTGACCTATCTTTTTTCAAATTCCTAAAAACATTTTAGCAAGTCTTCATGCTTCCCTGAAATTGGTCAATTTTTACGAGTGACCTATTCTTTTTCAAATTCCAGAAAGAATTTCAACAAGCCTCTATGTTTCCTTGAAATTGGTCTATGTTCACGGGTGATCTGCCCATTTTGAAATTAAAAAATTTACCTGTTTTTACGGGCGATCTACCTTTTTTGAAATCCCAAAAATAATTTCCGCAAGCCTCTATATTTCCCTGAAATTGGTTTATTTTTACGGGCGACCTGCCCATTTTGAAATTTAAAAATTGAGCTATTCTGGGCAACCTGTCCCTTTTCAAATTCTAAAAAGAATTTTAGCAAGCTTCCATGTTTCTTTAAAATTAGTCTATTTTCACAAGCGACATGTCTTTTTTGAAATATAAAAAAATTAGCCTATTTTCAGGGGTGAGCTACTCTTTTCAAATTCCAAATATTAGGATCTACATCGAATCCTTCCAAAGTTCAAAAAAAAAAAATCATCCGATGGTAAACTCTTAAAACAAACACCTTGTCTTATGACCTTAGTTATCCACACCCTATGGATGGAATGTCTATGCCACTTCTTAGATTTCATTCACTTGTGTAGATTTCATTGTCTTTCCTCTTGATTGGCAAATCTTACGCCAACACTATTTCAAAGTTGAGGTCAAACCATATGTAATGCATGCCTTTCAAAATATAGCCCCCTTTTTCTTCGTAATCTCTTTTTAATTGTTAAAGGTTGTAATTTCTAGGGTGGTCTCCTTTGTTAGCTTACCCTCCTAATTTACTTGAGCAAGTCCATGCAAGTTACTTTCAAATCTTAAGTGTTGAGCTGCCTTTGTAGCCTTCTCCTTTTGTGAGTATTTAGGTTGTGACGAATTCTATCACATTTTTCCTAATTAGGAATGAATTAAAACTTTTTGTCTTATGAGAATGTTGTTTTTCATGTGCTTTTTTCAAATACTCATGACATACTCTTTAGTTTTTATTTTAGGGTGTTTTTCCTAACAAATATTTCACAAAATTTACTTTGTCTTTCTAAAAACCTTAGATTTTTCAATGACATGTCAAATAACAACTTTCATGCAACTCTCATGATTTGTATTGGTCTTTGAAGAAAGATATTTCATCATGGTGATTGGTTTAAGAGATTACCTATTTTGCATTTGGTTCAAAAAAAGATCAAGTACTTGTTTAAAGTCTTATGTTTGGATTTTCTCAACGTGAACAAAGACAAATACTTTTTCACTTTATCATGATTCTCATAAATGACTCCTTATATTTTAAGAGCTCTACTTATTAGTCTTTCCCGCTCGCTTAATTAGAATAGACTTTTCAAGGCACATAATGAAGGTTAAGTTTTATATGCTCAAATGGTGTTTGAGGGTTTTCATGGGTCTAAGATCACTTTCACTCCTTTATGCCTTTTCATCCTCTTTTTCTAGTCTTCCAGAATATGCTATGCTATCAAAGACCTTCACGTTTAGAAGTTGAGACAATGGATCTTTCTAGGTTTTTCTTTTCACTCTAAACCTTTGATTGAACACCAAATCAACATTTCTTTCCTGAAATCTCTTTATTTGCTCATATCAAGATACCAACGCCCTTTTCTATTTCATTTGAAAGTTTCTCGATGATTTTTCTTTTCTTTGTTCATCGAAGCTGGAGGAGAAGATTTTGCTTATTTTTTAGATATCTGTGTGTCTTTTTAAGATTTGTCATTTAGTAAAGCCCTTTTTTTTTGTTGGGCTTGTTGGGTCATCCTATTTTATAACCTCAATCAAGATCTCGTGGATTCTGTTCACAGGTATTCTACTTCTTTTTTTGGTTTTCTGACCACTTTCTCATCATTAGTGGACATTCTCAAATACCTTCATTCTCATCATTTTCTAATACTTGCCCCTATTGTGAGGAGTGGTCCTAGCCAAGGTTATCTTACAAAGGAAAATATTTCACTTTAACCCAATTTAGGACTGCAAGGGACATATTCATCTTTAGGGGATACCAAAAATAGCCTTTCTTCATTTCAAGCAAGATTGATTAGGATTGATAAATTTTGACCTCATTATCGTAACAATTTGTACGGATTTGTTTTGTGAGTTCATAACTCATGAAAACTTCATCGTTTTTGTTTCATGTAGCCTTTGCACAACAAACTTTGATGGTTGGGTCATCCATTGGGTTTCTAGGTATTTAGTCATCTCCTAGGGAATTGCTAGGTTAATTGTTGCTCTTGACAAATCATTGATTTTTCTTAAAATCATTAGTCAAAGTCAAATCTTGAAATCCTTTGTTTAGAAGAGAATGATTTTTGAAAAAAAGTTTTTTTATTGTGCCTTTTGAGATCATTTGCAAAATACACAAAATGTAACGAGAATGAATAACCAAACTTTATTGATTTAATGAAAATGAGTACACTATGCATAATATTTATTTACAAAATCAGATTTCACAAGCCTAGGCAAGTCAACTCCATTCATTCTTGTCAATAACAAAGCTCTCCTAAAGAATGCTTTATTCACTACATATAGGCCTTCGTAGTTGGGTGCCTACTTACTCTAATCTTCATCAGGTAGAGGTAAGATCATTCTTAGCATTAGATCTCCTTCCTGAAACACCTTAGGTCTGACTTTCTTGTCATATGCTTTAGTCATTCTTTGTTGATACAAATGGTGATGACATATTGTAGCTAACCCCTTTTCACTGATTAAATTTAACTGTTTGTATCTCATCTTGACCCAATCAGCTTCCTCAAGTTTTAATTATATAAGTACCCTTAAATATGGGATTTATGCTTCTAGCAGCATTACTGTTTTCATCTTGCAAACTAAGGAATAAGGTGTAGCTCATATAGATGTTCTTATTGTGGTGCAATATGCATGTAGAGCAAAATAAAGCATTGCATGCCAGTCCTTGCACATGACTACCATCTTTTGCATAATCTTCTTGATATTCTTGTTGGAAACTTTTACATAACCATTCATTTTTTGCCTGTATGAAGATGAGTTTGAGTGTTTAATTTTCTATTTTATACAAAGTTCTACTATTATTCTTCCATTGAAGTTTTGAGCATTATCAGTCATTATCTTTTCAAGTGCTTCATATCAACAAATTAAATCTCGTTCAATGAATCTATTCACTACATTATAGGTTACATGAGCATATGAATTGGCTTCCACCTGTTTTGTGATATAGTCAATGGCTATTAGGATAAATTGATGTTTGTTGCTAGCTTTTGGATTGACAAGTCCAATTACATCAATTCCCCACATTGCAAATGGCCATGGAGATGTCAAATTAAATAGAAAAGTTGAAGGCACATTTATCTTATCACTGTACACCTGATATTTGTGGCATTTTCTGACATATTCTATATAATCTCTTTCCATGGTCATTTAGAAATACCCTAACCTCTGTATTTGCCTAGCCGTCATATGTCTACTACCATGAGTTGTACAAATCTCTTCGTGAACTTCTTGGAGTGCTTCTTTTGCTTATATCTTATCTCAAACATCTCAACAATGTTTCATCGGATGACCTCTTGTATAACACTTTTGCATTGAGGTAGTAGTCCATGACTAACCTTCACAGGGTATTCATATATGTATTGGATGCTCTCAGGGGATACTTTCGGTGTTGGATAAACTATTTGATATCATAATACCACGGATTCCTAACCTTTTCTCATTCGATTGAGCAGGTAGTGAGCCAGAGATTTTCTGACTTCAATAAATATGGGTTGCACTTTGTTTCCATAATCAATTTTTTCCATGAAAGCTAAAATGGTCAAAGCATCAACAAATTGGTTTTTGTTTCTTCCCATATGAGTGAATTTTATCTCATCAAATTCTTTTACTAGTTTAGATAGATATTCTTGATTTGGCCTCAACTTCTCATCTTTTGTTTGTCATTCTCCTTTCACATGGAAAATTATCAGCATTGAGTCACCATAGATATCAAGTTTCTTTATCTTTAATTCTAATGCAGGTTCTAATCCAAAGATACAAGCTTTATACTCAGTCGTTTTATTGGTGCACTCAAACTGCAACTTAATCGAAATAGGGTATTGTTTTCTGTTAGGAGAAATCATCACTGCTCCTGCCCTATTGCCATATACATTTACTGCTCCATCAAAATATATTGTCTACTAGTTTGGTTCTTCTTTTTCTTTTTTCTTTTTTTGCTACTACCACCAGATCTTCGTCTGGGAAATCAAAATTCAAAAGGCTTATAATCTTCAATTGTATTGTTTGCCAAATGATCAACAATAGCACTTCCTTTCATGAATTTTCTTGTCATATACACTGCATCATACTCAGCCAACGGCACTTGCCATCTTGTTATTCTACTTGATAAATAAGGCTTTTTGAAGATATATATAAGAGGATCTAGTTTTGAAATCAACTATATATTGTAATATAACATGCATTATCGAAGTTTTTTGTAGCCTATATAAGTGCATAATAAAGCTTTTCTACCATTATATATCTGAACTCACAATCTATGAATTTCTTACTCGGATAATAGATCGCTCTCTCTTTTCTATCAGACTCATCATGCTGTTCGAGTACACATCTCATTGTTTTTTTTGTTGTTATCAGATACATAATCAACGATTTGCCAAGAACGAGAGGGACAAGGCACCGTTGTTAGGGATTAATATTTTGTTACTGATATTGATACTAGTTAGATTATTACTAATTTAGATTTATTGTTGTTGTTGTTGTTGTTGTTGTTGCTGCTGCTGCTGTTGTTGTTTCTTTGGTTATATGTTAATTTTGCTTTTCTTTTTATTTCAAGATTAAAAGTGTATACCTTATTCTAAACCATTAGATCCTGCACTTTTTTATCTTGATATTGAGATAACTTTGCGTGAGATTAATAAAAAGAAGAAGTAAGTAATAACCATATTAGCCATTACCATGGCAAAGTTGCAGAATGAAAAGGCGAATAGAGCTTTAAGGAACTATTTTATACCTTTAGTTAATGGGTTTGCATGTAACATAAATAGGCCAGCTATACAAGCCAATAATTTTAAGATTAAACTATCGATAATTCAATTGATACAACAAACTGTTCAATTTGAAGGGTTGTCACAAGAGGATCATAATGTTTATATCGTAATTTTTTCTAGAGATATGTAACACAAGCAAAACAGAGTGGTAGATAATGTTATTCATTTGAGACTTCTCCCTTTTTACTTTAAGAAAAAGAGAAGACATGGCTAAATTCTCTACAACCTGGTGGCATTACTATTAGGGAGGAATTAGCACAAAACTTTTTAGAAAAGTATTTTCCTCCAGCCAAGACAACAAAGCTAAGGAATAATATTACCATATTTACTCAATTTGAGAATGAATCTTTATATGAAGCATTAGAGAGACATAAAGTTTTTTCTTAAAAAAGTGTCCATATCATGAACTTTCAGCATGGCTTCAAGTCCAAATATTCTATAATGGTTTAAGAACTACAAACATGTTCATGGTTGATACAACGCTCGATGAGCTTTAATGAGTAAAACTCATGAAGCAATTGATGAATTTTTAAAAGAATTGACATCCAACAACTATCAATAGCCTTTTGTGAGAGTAATGTGAAGAAAGGCGACTGAAGTTTTTGAACTTGGTTCTATTATCACATTAGCAGCACAAATAACAACTTTATTTAAATAACTAGGTAAGGTGAATGTTAATATTATTTAAACTAATATTATATGATTATTGTGCAGGAAATCACTCAGGTATCAATTGCCATATGAAAAACCCTTCTGCTCTATTAAATTCCAATAAAGTTAATTATATATCCAATTTCCAATATTAGAATAATCCTTATTCAAACCCATTTAATCCTAAATAGAGAAATCATCCTAATTTTTCATAAAGCAACAAGCAAGAAGTAGCTAAACCACCTCAAAATTTTCCATAATAACAAAAGGAGCTAACACATAAAAAAATGTTCATGTAATACATGCAAAATATAAATTTGGCAATCCAAAACAATTTAGCTTTGATTCATAACGCTGAAGCTCAAATTATTCATCACTCACACATTCTTACAAAGAGAACACAAGGAACTTTGCCAAGTAACACTATTATCAATACTAAGAAACATGTCAAAGTAATATCATTAAGAAGTGGGAGGATAATAGAGCAACCACAAACAATAAGTTTTAAGCAAGATAAAGTTGTTGATCATGAGAAAACCAGTAGAAGATGGAGGAATTGGAAGAGCAAATAATCAATCAGTAAGCTAAAAATTCAAAGAAAAATAAAGCTTCAAAGCTCAAGAAGTCCAGGGAGTTTATATCTAATACTAATTCTCCTTTAATCTTTGATTCACTTGTTCCTTTTAATCATAGACTAAAAAATAATAAGCTTGATAATCAATTCTCTAAATTTCTTAGTATTTTTAAGCAATTACATATTAATATTCCTATTATTGAAGCTATTGAGCAAATGCCTAAACATGCTAAAGCTTTTTAAGGATATTTTATTAACAAAAAGAAATAGAAGTTAAAAGAGCATGAGATGATAATGTTAACTAAGGAGAGTAATGCAATTCCACAAAAGAAGTTGCCTCCTGGATTGATAGATTCAGGGAGTTTTCAAATTCCTTGCATTATAGGGAATTCTTATTTTGAGAAAGCATCACGGGATTTAGAAGCAGGTATTAATCTTGTACCTTATTTATTTTTGGAAATTAGATCTTGGAGAAGTAAAGTCCACTACAGTCTCTTTACAATTAGCAAACAGATCTATCAAGTACCCTATAATAGAGCAAGTCTATTGCTTATCTTTGGTGTCCTTGTAGCTATCCGATTCATCACAATAACAATCAATCAGCCATCTCATCTTATATTATTAATCAGTGTTTATTAATGAAGTACAAAAGCATACCAAGCTGAACAAACGGGAGAGGAGAAAATTTGCATGCTACAACTAAATACAGCAAAAGTTTAATGGAGGAAATCCTTCATTGGGTCGTCATGATGGACTTTCTTCATCCTATATGCCTCCATATCTTCAGCAGTAACCTGTAATGATTAAGACATTGCCTGGTCAAACCCTATAACAGCACAACACATAGTCCAACATTCAAATCACGAGTGCCGATCATCCAAATGTTACCTCATCATTCCACCTGACATTGTATTTCCGCTTTCTCTCATCTTTCTCCTCTCTCTTTCTTTCATCTTCCTGTCCAAGCAAAACATGTGCAATAAACATTAGCAACCATAGCATACCTCAAAGAGCAAAGTTCATGGAAGAACTTCAACCAGCACTTAAAAATACCACGCCATGAACAAACAATAGCATCCGTACTAAGGGAAATGTTGACCTGTAACATATCCCAACCTTTCAGGTTCTCGATAGAACTAAATACCGTTCACAAAAAAGCAGAACAAATTCTATAGTTGTGCCTGTTGTAGCCAAATCAAGAAAATTGACAGACTTATGAGCAACACCACTCGCCCACTTCACCAACGAACTGAGCAAACAAAATAAGGAACAAGAAGGGAAAAAAAATGATTAGAGAGATTATTAGGTACTCCTACTTATTGCCCCCCCGCTCGCATAAAGGTGTGGGGCAGCCATATCAAGAGTCCCAGATTTATGTGAGTGGGAGGAACGATACATTAGGAGCACCTAATAATTTCCCAAATGATTTAAAAGGGCTTGTTCTTATTCACCTTTCTAAGCGCTTCAGCGAGTAACTTCTCATCCAAAATTAAATCTTCTGGAACCTCAGTTCCCCAAGTAGCAAGCTGTTTCTCCTCCACTGGTGCAGGTGCCTCTGTTTCCCATGTGTAGTGCAGAATTAGACAGAAATCTAGCCACAATTACATTTAGCTTATGAAGACATAAAAATTTTATTTTGTCTAAAATATTTGACAATCAATTGATCAATACTTTTAAGACTACATGCTTATAATGTTCATGGAATCTAAATCAACAATTTTCCACCAGAAAATATGATTTGCGCACCATCCAAAATTACAAATAACAAAGTCAAAATTAAGTTTAAAAGAAGCAAACTTTTACAATGAACCCTCGATTCACATGATATTGTATGTATTAACAATAAAAAAAAAAACTGGTCTTTTGAGGAGAAAAAAAAAGCTTGCAATACTTTGTATGTTAATTATAGGTTAGAAAAACTGTTTCATGTCATGAAATATTAATTACTACTTGAAAAGCTCTATATTTTTAATTATTTTATGGAACCAGTTTAATTATTAATATTGAGGTTGAACTGACGACCAATGACCCAGGAACTCAGCTGGGTCCAGGCAAGGTCTAACAGCAACAGACAGAACTGAGACAAACCTTTAGTGGCCTCTTTACGATCAATATTAGCCTTCATAAGATCAGTTGCAGCCTCAGCAGCCTTTATTCCAGCAGCACCTGTGCAATAACTGTTCCGAATCATCTGCTTGCAGCACTTGTAGCCCCATTGATGATCCTTCCACCATGACCCCCACACGGTTGTGTGATTATTAATGAAAACATCTTCTTCGTACTTGCTTCTAGGAAGTACAGTCTCCTGTAAATAGCGTTGGACAGAGCAATTACAACACTCATCTATGCACATGAAAAAAAGAGTTCAATATGTCATGGCTCTTTTTCAGCTTGAGCCTTTCACCATCTTTGTAAATAGAATAAGAACTGGAAGCTATTTTGTTTGGACTGGTATAGGGTATGTAGTCATGGGTGGCAAATAGTACAAGGCTGAGTATTTTCTTTAAACATTGATGGCCTCTTTTTTATCCTAAGTATTATATTAGTGATATTAAAAGAGAATTTATTTCTACGAGACAGCATAACTTGAAGCTACAATTGCAGCTGCACGTCTCAAGAAACACTCATGGTGACCAGATTCTCTTTTTATTTCTCTTACAATCATCGGCTTTTGTTGTCCTTTTCTTAAATCTTTCTCTAACTCTCCACCATCTAAAGTTCATGAGAATATCAGTAACAACAGTGAGCCCCTGTTCCTCTTTCTTTGATGCATCAAAGTTAAATTGTCAGGTCTGACCTTAATTTTGTACTACTACCCATTCTGCATCATGTTGTGTCTACAAAGGTGATGTGGCTCAGAATAGAAGTTCAAGTAACAGAGATAACAGGACCAACGACAATTTTTTTTTGAAGAGTCTTGCAGATAAAAATTGTCCCATATTAACCAAGGACCAAAATAAACCCATGGTTCTCGTGAAGTATTTGATGATTGAAAACAAGGTTCATCACAGCTTCTCCATGAAAACAGAAATACTATCAATTATCTGTAACAAAAAAAAAAACTAATTGTTGTTTTAATATTTACCTGCCCCTTGATAATCCGCCCTGCCCGATCATATTCAACTTGTCTTTCACTCTGTCCCAATAGAAGTTCTCTTGGAATTTCCTCTTCACTAGCCGCATTGCCATACTTCTCCATAATAGTGTCCTTTGTACGGGTCTTCAACTTCTCTTTTATGACCTTATGATTCTTATATAGCAACTCGGCTTGCGATGGAGCTGCTTGCATGTGAATATCTTGTCCCTTATCAAATGCCTCCCAAGCATGGATGTTGAGATGCTTGAACTCCAACGCTTGACCACTATTCCTATATTGGTTATCTCCCTGTAACATTTAAACAGAGATGTTTAATAAAAATACCGTTTAGGGCTCACAGCATATCAATGAAGTTGCAGAGCTATTTACGAATTTCCTACTCTCAAGAGCACTTACCTCGTAGAATTTTTCGTTTGGATCTGCATCTGGAAGAGGATCCTCACGCATGGACCGGGTTTTGGGGTCATAGTGCGCAGAGTTAACATCAAGATTTAAAAGATATTTTGCTGTGTCCTCACGAATACGCAAATTCCTAACAGTTCCTGTGCTCCCACCACCTGTTGTTCGCACACGCTTCTCAACCTTTGCAAAGTCCATTTGTTTGCTCTCGTCAACCTTGGCTTCATCTACCCTTAAATCATCCTCATCATTGTCCACATCATTAACCCCATCCTCAGCATTTTGGTTCCCGTTTTTCTCCTCCAATTTTTTAAGTTGTTGTTCCTTCACATACTTCCTTCGAGCCGCATCTCGAGCTTCATATCTTTCAACAACATGGCTATAGCTTGATGGGTCATAACCATTCCACCGGTCTCGCTTGCCATCATAATCAAGTTCAATAGTCTCTATTTTTTCATCAGGGGCTATGTGTATGTTAGTCCATTTTGCACCCACTTTCCTGGGCCTTTCCACGCATGACTTTGCAGCATGTGTCATAGCTCCACAGCTGTAGCACATACAAGAGGATAAATGATCATCTTAAGACAAAAATGAAATTGAATGACATGCAAGCTCAAATGTCAGGCAAAGACGGCACACATACACACAGAGATCACTTACTTGAGGCATGCACCCTTTCTATATTTTTCAGCCTGGAAAACTTTTGCACCTCTATCATACCATGATTTTGTATAATTAGGATCTGATTTCCACTTCCTTTGATGTTTCAAGCTCTACTTATCAACAAAAAGATAATCAAAATCAAGATTTATCCTTTCCACAAAAAGAAGCATAACAGCGAAAAAAGCAAGGTGCAAGCAACTTACAGGTTTCTCGGCATTGAGATACCAAGGTGCAGATGACATATACTGAGGAATGTGAGGATTAATCTCCTTTCCATCCTCATCAACCTCAGCAGGGGCAAGCCCAGCTTTACGCGCTTCTTCCAATTCAATCTGCTTCCTATGGTCCTCTCTAGACTTAAATGCAACTGCAAGACAAAGACCGACCGAAACGAGACTTAAATCTCAACCATGCTGCAAATTCTTTCATATTTATTTTATTTTGCATATAATCAGAATCTGTTACGCCCCTATTTCGACATCAATTAACGTAAAAAAATCCAAATAATAGCTAAATTTATAAATATCAATATTTTGTCTAAGAAATCCCAATATTCCAAAGCTAATGTCAAGAAATCAGCATCCCAATCAAAATCACATAAAAATACAAACCTGATGCGGTTGCCATTGTGCAAAGCAAACCCTAACCCTAGTCTAAAACTCACAAACAAAGAATTCCGCAACCGAGTGTAAGAAACCCCGGAAAAGAGAGAAATAGGAGTAAAGGGGATTGAGAGATCAGGCACAGACACGGCGGGGCATATTTATCACTTTGTATCCGTTTCCCTTCTTATCCGTTGCAACACCGCCAACAGGGGTTTTGGGCTTGCATTGCTTGGCATATGAAATTATGAATTAACGAGACTTGTTGTGGTTTAATGAAGATTCAAGGGTTGTTTTGTGTTTATTGTTGTTTGTTAAAGTGTATTTTATTTTAATATATATTAAATAATATTTTTTTATTTTTAAAAATTATTTTTAATATTAATATATTAAAATAATATTTTTTTATTTTTAAAAATTATTTTTAATATTAATATATTAAAATGATATGAAAATATGAAAAATGTATTAATTTAAAAAAAATAAAAAAATTCAAAATTTTTAAAAAATATTTTTCAACCACAATGTAAAACGTGTTAATTTCTAAAAATTTATTAAAATAAAATTTATTTATTATTTTAAAATTATTTTTTATATTAATATATTAAAATAATTTAAATATATAAAAAAATATATTTTAAATTAAAAAAATTCAAAACTTTTAGTGACGTGATGCAACCTAATTATGAAACTCTATCATTAAATTAATAATATAATATTGTTTTGGCTTGGCTTGAGAATGAGAATGAGGGGAGTCGACCTGGCTTTCACTAAATAATAATATAATATTGTTTTGGTAAAAAATCCACTAAGCCACGCGGGACATTGGATTGACCTTTTGGACATTTTGAAGAATTATCTTATTATATAAAGATAAATTAAGGCATTAACCCAATTTTTATTTTCCTGAAATTGTTCGAAATGAAAGTAAATACTCGAATAAAATAAGGTTATTTTTTACCTCATTTTTATATTGTTGTAGTTCTCTGGTTATTGGAAAGCCTCCTCGGATCGCATCAAATGGGCGTACGGTGTTTGATGCCGATGATGTCCTCAAGGCAACATATTGTCCTTTTTTTGTTTTTCCTTGTGTGTCTCCTTCAGTTTGGTTTGCCATAACTCTTCACTTTGCAGTTGTTTTTTTTATAATTTGGTGCGATTTTTTTTTTTCATGAAAAGGGGCAACTAGTTGAATATATATTTAAGAAATTTATGCACGAATGCTTATTTGTTGGCATCCGACGTTAGTTTAATATATTTACATGTAATAAATATATATTTATATAAATATATATTTATTGTTAATAAAAAATTAATTTATATTTAATATTCATATCCATGTATTAAAGTAACTGATACTGCAATATTATTGTAATACAACTCACACATTTTCCATTCATTTCTTGTAATCTTTATACAGCCCTGAGTGCTTAATTTCAGGAATTCAAATGTGTGTAACGGATGAATATTTACAATCAGAATCAATAGCAATATTTGCAGGGATAACATACTGATCCTACAGTTATGGAAAGCACAGAATCTGGCATTTCATATGATGACAGCTACACTTGAATTGGCAGTGATTTGAATTCATCAGTTTCCTTGATACGCCCCCGCAAGAACGGGCTACCATCGGATAGGCCGATCTTGTCACGTAGGAAATCTGTTCGTTGTCTGGAGAGAGGCTTGGTTAGCAGATCAGCTAGCTGGTCAGTTGTGTGGACATGTTGAACAGCAAGAATATTTTTGCAACCAAATCTCGCACAAAGTGGATATCAATCTGTATATGTTTCATCCGGGAATGCTGGACAGGATTAAAACTTAGTTGTGTTGCACCCAGATTATCACATAAGAGGAGCGGTGGCTTTGAGAGACTGAACTTCAGTTCCTGGAGCAAGGATAGCAGCCACACAGACTCTGCTGCAGCCATTGCCAAGGCCCTATACTCGGCTTCAGTTGATGATCGTGCAATTGCACGTTGCTTTTTAGAACTCCAGGAAATGGGTGTGTTACCAAGGAATAGCAGATAGGCTGAAGTGGATTTCCTGTCGTCCAGATTACCAGCCCAATCAGCATCCGAGAAACAAGTTAATGTAGTGCTTGATGTTTTGCTGATAGTAACACCATGAAAAATTGTGTTCTTCAAGTAGCGCAACAATCTTTTTGTTGCTGTCCAGTGAGTCTGCGTGGGATGATGCATAAACTAGGAGAGTTTATTGACAGCAAAGCTGATATCAGGTCGTGTGAGAGACAGGTATTGCAAGGCGCCAATAACTTGACAGTATTTGGTGGAGTCAACAGAGGAGGAACCATCATCCAGTTGTAAGGAAACAGATGTTGAAAGAGGCGTGGTGACATCCCTAGCACCGTCCATACTGGTCTTGGCAAGTAAATCTCTGATATACTTGTGTTGTGTGAGAAACAAGCCGGCTGCAGTAGGGATAACCTCCACACCAAGAAAAAAAATGCAGTGACCCCAAGTCTTTGATGGAAAATTTCTGGCCAAGATGATCAACAATGCTTGCAACAAAAACTGAATTATTGCCTGTGATAATTAAATCATCAACATACACTAGGCAGTAGGCAAGAGTGGAACCAGTATGAAACACAAATAGAGAGGAGTCAGATTTAGAATTAATGAAACCAAACTCTGTCAGTGCATGTTTAAATGCAGAGTACCAAGCACGAGGTGCTTGTTTAAGGCCATAGATAGCCTTGGTAAGACAGCAAACATAATCAGGATGTTCCGGATTCCTGAAGCCAGGAGGTTGCTTCATATACACTTTTTCGGTGAGATGCCCATGAAGGAATGCATTATTAACATCCAACTGCCTCAAGGACCAACCCTGCATCACAGCAATAGCTAAGACAGTTCGTATGGTGACTGATTTAACAACAGGACTGAATGTTTCTTTGTAATCCAGTCTTGGTCGCTGATTGAACCCTTTGGCCACTAGCCTGGCTTTGAACCGATCAACAGTCCCATTAGCATGCCTTTTAACCCGAAACACCCATTTACAGCCGACAATATTACAATTAGTTGGAGGGGGTACTAATTGCCAGGTATTGTGACGCATTAAGGCAGTTAATTCAGAGGACATGGCTTCACGCCATTTGGAATCAGTGAGTGCTGCAGCAACACTCGAAGGTTCCAAGGAAGATGGGAGAGGGTGTTTGGTAACAAGGAATGATTTGTTTGGTTTATAGATATCATTCATAGACCTAGTAGTCATCCGGTGGACTCGCACCTCAGTATTTTCAGAGACAGTAGGGGCAGGCAATTCCATTGAAGTATTTGGATTTAAAAGCAGGGGAGAGGGAGGAGTACTTACCTGGAGAGGGGACGGCGCAGAGAGTGACCCAAGCTCAAACGATGGCAAGACTTCAGTACCCACATCCGGAGAAGTGCTGGGACTAGCAAAAGAAAGCTTTGGTAACGAGATCATTATAGATGAATGTTGCCCAGTAGATGGAGAAGGAAGGGAACTGTTATGATCTGGTTGATGGAAAGGAAAGGACCCTTCATGAAAAATGATGTGGCGAAAGGGGAT
>Ga0307515_10012956_pt1 | contig 15629 bp, 13 predicted proteins | sample 17_EM_MG_FD_194513 | JGI IMG/M metagenome (GOLD analysis project Ga0307515, IMG submission 194513) | Populus trichocarpa ectomycorrhiza microbial communities from riparian zone in the Pacific Northwest, United States - 17_EM | ecosystem: Host-associated > Plants > Roots > Unclassified | place... | reverse complement strand
CAAGGTGAGAACAGCTCCGGCTTGCTATGATGTGGATTCGAAAGCGATTCTAACTTGCTCTAGGATACGGATAAGGAACTTTTAAAAAGGATTCAGGATGTTTGTCGTTTCATGATGGTCTTCCGCATTCCCATCTCTATGAGCACTCCCCACACCTATCTTTCAACGGGACCATTCCTTCCCTCAGAATCACCTTTATCAAGGACCTTTAGCACATATTTCACTAAAGGCATCCAGATGCAAAGGGGAAACTTGTTGTCATGGCCAGAGTGGTCATTAGAGCGGATTACACACAACGGCCATGTGCATTGCGTGAGCTATTCTCCCAATGGGAGCCACATTGTCACTGGATTGAGGGACAAGACGATTCAGATCTGGGACGCCGAGACTGGCGACGCAGCCGGCAAGCCTTTGGAGGGGCATACGGGCGGGGTGTTGTCAGTTGCTTACTCTCCCGATGGACGGCACATTATCTCTGGATCTGATGACAAGACAATTCGGATCTGGAATGCTGAGACTGGCTCTGCAGTCGGCAAGCCCTTGGAGGGGCACACTCGCAGGGTGTCGTCAGTTGCTTATTCTCCCGATGGGCAGAATATCATCTCTGGATCACATGACAATACAATTCGAATCTGGAATGCTGAGACTGGCTCTCCATTGGGCAAGCCTTTGGAGGGGCATACTGGCGTGGTGTTGTCAGTTGCTTACTCTCCCAATGGGCTGCACATCATCTCTGGCTCACCTGACAAGACAATTCGAATCTGGAATGCTGAGACTGGCTCTGCAGTTGGCAAGCCTTTGGAGGGGCATACTGGCGGGGTGTCGTCAGTTGCTTACTCTCCCGATGGGCGACACATCATCTCTGGATCACATGATGGGACAATTCGAGTCTGGAATGCTGGGACTGGCTCTGCAGTCAGCGAGCCTTTGAAGGGGCACACTAGCTGGGTGTGCTCAGTTGCTTACTCTCCCGATGGGCGGTATATCATCTCTGGATCAATTGACAGCACAATTCGAATCTGGGATGCTGAGACTGGCTCTGCAGTCGGCAAGCCTTTGAAGGGGCATACTAGCGGGGTGCGGTCAGTTGCTTACTCTCCCGATGGGCGGCACATCATCTCTGGATCACATGACAAGACAATTCGATTCTGGAATGCTGAGACTGGCTCTCCATTCGGCGAGCCTTTGGAGGGGCATACTGGCAGGGTGTCGTCAATTGCTTATTCTCCCGATGGGAGGCACATCGTCTCTGGATCATATGACAACACAATTAGAATCTGGAATGCTGAGACGGGCTCTCCATTCGGCAAGCCTTTGGAGGGGCACACTAGCAGGGTGTTGTCAGTTGCTTACTCTCCCGATGGGCGGTATATAATCTCTGGATCAAATGACAGGACAATTCGAATCTGGAATGCTGAGACTGGCTCTGCAGTCGGCAAGCCTTTGAAGGGGCATACGAGCGGGGTGTTGTCAGTTGCTTACTCTCCCGATGGACGGCACATCATCTCTGGATCTGAAGACAACAAAATCCGAATCTGGAATGCTGAGACTGGCTCTGCAGTCGGCAAGCCCTTAGAGGGGCACACTCGCAAGGTGTCGTCAGTTGCTTACTCTCCCGATGGGCGGCACATCGTCTCTGGATCATCTGACAACATAATTCGAATCTGGAATGCTGAGACTGGCTCTGCAGTTGGCAAGCCTTTGGAGGGGCATACTGACGGGGTGTTGGCAGTTGCTTATTCTCCCGATGGGCGGCACATCGTCTCTGGATCTGATGACAATACAATTCGAATCTGGAATGCTGAGACTGGCTCTCCATTCGGCGAGCCTTTGAAGGGACATACTAGCGAGGTGCGGTCAGTTGCTTACTCTCCCGATGGGCGGCACATCGTCTCTGGATCATCTGACAACACAATTCGAATCTGGAATGCTAAAATTGACTCTACGGTCGGTAAGCCCCTGGAGGGGTACACTCGCCCTGTGGCGTCCGTTGCACACTCTCCCGATTCCCAGCATATCGTTTCTGGACCCAGTGACGGGGATATTTACTTATGGGACTCATTCCAACAAGTTCCCTCCCAGTTCACCTCATACATCGAGACTGAACGGCCAGACCGAGAGGGTTGGGTCAAAGACCCGGGTGGCGGCTTACTCTATTGGGTACCCCATTACTGTCGTGCAGGCCTTCATTCACCTGCTCTCCTCACAATCCCTTTCACATCCCCTGCTCGGTCGGTTTCTCTTCATTTTGACAAGTTTGCGTTTGGAAAGTCTTGGACCCAAATTTTACGGCCCTAGCCTTTCTTTATTCTTGACTCTGTGCTTGTTGTCCGCTATATCGGTTGCTCGTGCTCGTGTTAGGTTGCAGTTTCTTCTTCATGTTCTCACATTGTCACGTATTGCCAGATAGTAGGATCTCCTCCATTATGATCTCCAATATGATCCTTTCTCCCTTGTAAGAGTATATAGCATGCCATATGATGGACCCGAGGACAGAGGACATGGACGACTTTGCAGACCAAACCTGCGGACCTGTTGTTGAGGACCACCCTAGTGCACAAAAAGGTGAGGATGAACCGTGATATCAATATTGGCAAACACCTCGCGCTATATATATAAAACAGGGACCAAACAACAATCCCAGAGACGTGACATTGAGTCATGCTCACTCAACAGCTGTAAATGTCCAACAATCTCCAATTAAGAGGTCACATGAGAGACTGATTCCTGAACACACAAAACGTCCCCAGAGCTCCAGTGGTTTAAAGCAAATTGTTGGTAGCATTTCAAAGCGTTCACAAAGGTACAACTATGTCCAGGCCATTGCGGCTTAGCAGGACCCTGGAGACGGGCATGTGCAAAGTCACGTCTATGGAATCACTGGGCGGGATGACTACGTTACCATCCATCGAGTTGGGGAAGCAGAACCCGCTGAGCACTACTCGAGTTGGTGTTGAACGAGCACGACCAGACCTAACGCTGGAGAGTCGGGAGACAACCGTGAAGTATATATGGGCAAACATTGCGCTAAATATACAAACCAGGAACGAAACACGAAACACCAAAAAACATGCCGTGTGATGAGTCACACTCACTCAACAGTTGGGGCCGGAAGCAGAACCCGCTGAGCACTACAACGGTTGGCATTTAGCCGACGAGAACGCGAATGATATGCCAGAGTTGTACGGGGTTGTTGATGGCGATGTCAAGCGCTTCATTCCCCCTCCTAAGGAGATCAACACATTCATGGTACTAGCGAAGAAGGAGATTCAAGGCAACAAATATTAGACCTCTGCTCATGAACATCAAGATCCGAACGTTTGCCCCTCGGCCTCATGGCAGAAGCTCTCTCTACATGGTCGACGAGAATCCACTGGATGGAGTAAATAATATACCTGAGTGAAAGCTTGGTGAGATGGGCGAGACTCCACAAATGGTGCACTCTAGATGGATGGAGCACGCGTGAATCATGGACTCAATCCCTATATGGTAGAGATGCATGGCGAGCATCACGTCGAGGACTTTTGCATCCTCTAGGAGGTATATATATCCTGTCGTCAGGAAGGTGGTGAGAAGATGTCGAGGTTGAGAAGGTTGGGGTATAGAAGCAATGGACAAGGAGACGTTGATGTCATCCAGTTTGGGGTTACACCGGCATGCCTTCACAGTACAGTACCTTTAACGAGGATATTCATATGGGACAGCCAGATCGCTACGCCTATCCCAGGAAGAGAAACTGGGTGTGCACCTCTTTGCGAGTTTGTGAAGACTGGGAAGTCATGGAACGAGGAACTGAATTCTCACGTGGAGAGTGAGGGATTCCCCGCGAGGCTCCATCCAGACCCCAGAATAGGGGGGACCTCGCTGCTTGGGGGTCCTGAGGCGGGCCATTATGCCCTGGGAAGGAACTCGGCAAACTTTCGAAAGGTATCAACACGGTACAAAGTATGGTACTACCGGTCCGGAGATGCTTTTCTTGCACCTTAAGGGTGTACTCGCACTTCATTGTTAGATTGTCGAACGACCAGAGTAGAAAGTCAACTCGAAGCGCACAAGCTAATTGTTACATCCCGCTCCACCCGACCGCCGGGCCTGACCCAATTGATTCATATGCGCTCCATCCCGCCGGTTTGTCGATGAGCCCAGACCCGTTCTCGATCCTCAACCCTCCGTTGCTTGGCTCTGTACCTCGTTGTCGGTCTTCTGAATCCTTCGGTTGTCACTTTATTGTATTCGACAGACAGCCATTTCTAGTAGTCCGGTACCGCTATGACTTCCAATTCGACAATCCTATAAGGCATGCACAGTCGCTAGTGGTACTCTAGTCAGAATATCAACCTGGGCAAGCACCCGCCCGTTTCTGTCTCGCCATCCCTCGCGTCCCTTAGCTTCCTGCCTGGTTGACACCACCGCCCCGTTAGCGGTACTTTCGGGAAATACCCTTCCAGCCCGCCTCCGTGCTCCCACCCTAACACTAATATAATAGCCACGCTGGAGGCACTCGCATGTCTATACTGTCATCGAACCGCCCATGAAAGGAAAAATCCAGTTTCAAGAGACGATACCGATGAATCTAAGCTGCGGCGTGGCTCTGCTACGTTGGATGCCGAGGCGGTGTTCCCCTCATTCCTCTACGGTCTACCCCCCCAAGACCGTAAGCATTTCCTATTGAGGTCGTCGCATAGTAGTTTCTAACGTTTGAGTACAGCCGTACTGGTACAACCCCAGCGACTTCTCCAGCAACCTCCGTTCAACCCCTCCCAGATTTCCGTGGCCGAAATTCGCGTGTGGACCAGTCCCATCTCACGAAGCCCCCGATGGTCCACGGTTGGTTGATCGGTGCACCACTGCCACCTGTACATACACGGAACCCGCCAAATTGTTCAACTCTCGGTCGCGTACAGCAACCGGGGCTGAGCGATCTTCCTCCGACCAAATCTCTTATCTAGAAAGGACCCAAGCACTCATTTGTCCCTATGTCGCCTATCCCGGGAATACCTACCGCCCAGCGTGCAATTTCTGGTGACTTTAGTGGTGTTGTAGTACACTCTGGCCAGGTCTTCTGTTCCAAAGGAGACGGTAGCACTCACTCAAGCCCGAGAAGCCCGAGTCTACCCCCGTAGGCATTTCGGACGTCCATCGCTCGCTTCAACACATTCGACGATCAAGCGGGTCCTCCTCTGCAAGCAAATTCACTACGCAAGCACATGGGCAGCAGGTTCCATACCAGCCAAATTGGCGCTACCACCCGTCCGCCAATCCGGTAGAGGTATGAGAGAGATCGGAGGAAACAAATTTTGGTTTCCGAAGAGCACCAGAAGAACGGCAGCGACTGATGTAATGATTAATTTTCTGCCTTGTATATAGATGGGCGGGTTGGTGACTCACGTGAGGTACCGATAGTTGGGCGACCGTCAATCGTCATGCCACGTACTGCCGTCCCTTGAACTGATCTTAGGGAACACGCCGACTCCTATAATGACACCAATGGTCCCACCTGAAGGCTTGTTGTGGCTCCACCTGGGCAAAGTGGTACCACTCTGGCTTCTCAGACGGTGACTACGACGCACTCCGATTTTTTCCGTCGCGGCTGCGACTGTCCGACCACTCTCGTGTGGTAAGCACCAGTGATCCCATTGCCCCCCTTATTGGCGCCACTAATGCAAACGCCGTTGCCAGAATCTGATACGGGGTACCGAGGGGTAATGGGCTCGGCCTGGTTCGGAACGACGAATGGAATGACCCCTGATTTCGTGACTTGTATAGGGCTCACACCCATTCTAGCCCCCCAGTCACGCTGCTCCTGTTCTCCAAAACTCTTGATCGAAGTGCCTGCATTGCTCTGCTCGGCGGGTGCATCGACGCTCTCCGGAGGGCAACCACCGCAGCAGGTGAGCAGTTGGGATTGTGCGACGCTGAATGGTGATTGCGTTGGCAGGCGAGAGAGGCGAGTGTGGGGTACCTGGCTCGAAATCGAAGAAGCTGTTGGTATAGTTGTCTGTTCTAGCACACGAAGAGAAGTGAAGGTGGTCAGAAGGTGCATTAGAGCCCTTTCTTCTTCCAGTTGATGGTGATATTTGGAACGGCATCATCAGGCCAAGTAATGGGAGGCTCCGATTCGTCCGAGGAAGGCTCGGAGATTGATCTAATCAGCGATCCTTCTGATCCTGCTACGATTGTAGCGTCGTCTGAGCCTTCAGGACGAGTGTTTGTTGGGACGCTCATAGTGGAAATTTGGGGCAGAGCAGAGGTCGGTTGAGTTCGAGGATTCAGTCCTCTGACATGCTTGAAGCTCCGTCTATATCCCAGCCACGTGTCGCTCTCGGTTGTTGTGTCCGAACTTGGAGTTGAATCAAACCCTCCTCTGGAGTGAGCGATGCAGAGGTCCCGGGCCTCAGATACGTCGTGAGCGGACTCAATGGGCAGCTGAGACCGCTCAATTGACCGATGAGACCGTCTTCGTGGCGGTGGAGCGGGAGGGAGTCGACTGGGTACGGTGATGCCCCTCCGAACGGCCAAGTTGACCTTGACGGGCGGAGGGAAAAGAGTTCGCGGTGCTGGGCCACCCAAGGAGGCGGGGCGAAGCATTAAGGAGGCTCGGCGTGTTTCTCACTCCCGTTTTAGGGGACTGAATGGAGGATCTCCAAACCCGGCTCTTCCTCGGCCAAGTATATCTGTAGACGATGGCAATGGCGTAGGGCGAGACCTTCGATGGAGAGAATGGGCGTCCTTACTTCCATCGAATCTCGGCTGAGGGTGGTGGTCAGTTTGTTAATATCGTTACTCAGGGATATGTAGGAATTTAAGCACGTACTATTCAGTATCAACGCAGCCCCAGCGCAGCTCCCGAGATGTAGGCGCTTCGACTTTGGGGCAGATTCTCCTGATATTTCCATCCCTCGTTTCTGCACCAGCATTGAGCCAGAATTCCCACAGCGCTCTCTCCCTTGGCCTGATCTTGGATGCAGTTAGTCGTAGGGGAGCAGGTTTCTCTCCGAAGACCTTGAATAAAATGACATGTTGGCAGGACCTTCTTACTCCGGGGCTGAGGTTGAAATCAGGTGGGAGTAAGGCAACAAGAGGTATTGGAGGATTAGAGCAATGAGGGTGTACAGTTGGAGGGGTGCGTGTAGCGGCTGAGGGAGACAGAGGTGACTCTTGCGAGCCAGGAAAGGTGGCATTACCGGTTGGCATGCGAGGGGAGACAGTTGGAGGTAGTTGGAGCAGTGCATACTGAGCAACTTTGAGAAGAAGAGAGTTTGTGCAATCATCGGTAAGCCATGTTGCGTTTATACCCTGATGTCGGGATTTGTTGGATAAGTTAAAAGCAAATGGCCACACTCGCAAGAATGTTGGGGTAGGAATCCAGACAAATCTACGACGGGTTGATAATTTTATTGCCAGTTATGCAGAGGGGGACAATTGAGCTGTCGTAATGCCAGAACGAAAGCGGACGTTAATATTGATGGATTGCAACCAGCGAGTTTGGGTGTCTATAAGGAGCGGCGCAGAACTTGGGAACCCCAGTAAAGGAGCAGCACGAGGTCGGCAAGCGCAACGTCCAAGGTAGGAGGGCGAACGACGGAAGGGTAGGGTCGTGGGTTGTATAACTTGAGCGGATGCGCTGGCAATCAAGTTTTGAGATATGCTGTGGGAGCAGCGAACGTCGCTACCGAGATAGAGTGAAGGCGACTTGAAGCAGGTCAACGACTCCTTGCTTCTCGAACATTGCCTATAGGATCTGCTTTTGGTGGCCTTGCTAAGATGCTAAGATCAAGGGAGTGGGAAAGGACCTACGGCTATAGATAATGTCGCGGATCCGCTTTGCTTTGCGGTTTGGAAAACAATGACCAGGGTGGTAGCAAGGCCTATCGATCCAGCCGCTATCCCGAATGCTTCTGAGGCCATATTCGGAGAGAGACAGTAGGCGTCTCGAGAGGGTCAAGATTGGCTAGAGTACAAAGTTGGGTGGGCTGGCACCTCATGTGATTGGTCCGCCAACTACTCCGATGCCAATGACCAAATAAACACAAATACTGTAACCGTCTGGTACTATTCTGCCCAAACGCACACACAAAGCCAAAAAGCCGGACAAGCTCAAATCGTCGGTCACCCCTCACTCGACACGATGTCTTCATAATTCCTTCGTTTCGAATCCTCAAAACCATATGCATATATAATGCCCAGTCAGGGACCTCCGCTCCTCGCCGCATGTCTCTCGCTACCACACTGGTTACGCGCTGCACATGCACATCGTCTACCGCAAGCCGCTCATTTTCCCATTTAATCCAAGATGATATCCATGGGTCCTGTTCGAGACGATTGAAGAGTTCAATCAGGGACGCATTCTGCGGCCTGGACAACAATCATCTCGGCTTAACGTCAAAGAGAGGCAGGACATACGAGGTGAGCATGTACCACCTGTTCAAGCCATTCTCTCTCGTGTTCGCGGTTGGTGACCTCCATTCCTTTGTGGTTTTCATGTGTATGATGTGGTTAGGTACGTAACTTCATTATAGTATTCCCAGGCAGCTTAGGCTCTCTTGGGCAACAGGATATATGTGAGCAGGCGGCGGGGTTCTTGTAGGAAGGCCTTTAGCATGCATTACAAGACAGATGGGTCACCGTTTTCATTTCCTTCATGAAACGACCGTTCTTCTGGCGTATTTCTTTTGCCACCACCTTTCCCTGTACTGTGCCAGCCCCACAAGGAAGGCGCGGCCGTGCAGAGGAACACCTGCGTTGAGTATCCATCGACATCGCTGGGCCAATACAAGTGAGATCAAATGAGTACTCGGGGATGACTGCGCCATACGTGAATGAGACTCCAGTGTCCCCAGTATCCTGTGGGCAGAGGCACTCAATGAAGCGACGAACGTGCATAATAGGGCAGAAACGAAGGCCTTAGGCGGTCATTGAGGAAACCTCATGATAGCAGATGGTTCAAGATGCGAACTGATGCGGGATGTGCAAGATTCTTATAATAATGCACGGGGACGTGAACCTTAATGGGTTAAGGTTATAATAACTGCGGCCAATATGACTTCTGTGAGATAAATAGCCTATAGGCCGTGTCACGCGCTGCGCAAGGACGAATGTAGCCGTTCGAAGCGCGCACCGATCACGTTTCTCTTTCCTTCTCCTCCCAGACCTCCCAATAGTCTCCTCAAAGTGATCAAACATGGCCACTCAACCACCCAGGACAGAGAACCTGTGAGTGATGGCTATACCATTATGAAGTGGCTGACGATCAATCTAAGCCTCGTTTTAGACAGTGCGGCGCTTCGCTTCCGTTTTGGTCCATCCCCGCTGACTTCGGGCAACATGCAGATATCACACTTCAAGACACCCTACATCGGGACTATGCGCTTAGGTTGTTTATCGACAATCAGGAGCTTGGGTTGCAGACGCAAGACAACCGAACCTGGACACCAGCCCAACGCCCGTATGTCCCTTGTTTTCCCACTACGCACACTTACCTATGGACGTGCATGTGCAGAGGTATTTCTCCGACATCCGAGATGCGGGCTGAGATCGAAATGAGGAGCGGTCATTCAATTTGGACCAAGATTCGACGACCGAGCGAGCCGATCGACCTTCAAGCGCTTTTCAATGACTATAGGAGCACCACCAAGCATGTATTCACGGTACAAAGTCAGTCATGATCACCGACGGTCCCCTCGTATTTAATGGCTCTGCGCAGAGGACATTATTTTCGTTGGAAAGCACCACCAGTATCATTGGTCTCTAAAATTACAATTCTCTGCGATCACCATCGTTCGTCTCTTTGCAACTGCCCATCCTGCTCCGCTAATAATCCTCGCATAGCGTGAATCTCTCCGCTCTTCACTCAATGAACTCGAGAATTGTTTAAAGGATTACTCCCCACTGATGAGTGGATCGACCGAGAGGGCTGTGGAGAACACAATTAAATATGGGGCTGTATTCGCCGAGGTCCGTCTTTTTACGTAGAGACTAGCAGAACATTGACACCTTATAGTTGAATCCAATCACAAAGGCTGTCTTTGGTGTTGCCAAGGTTACGTTTGAGGTTCGTGTTCGCTACTGGCGTATCAGGTAGGAGATAACGCTCGATCATTTAGCTCTTGAAGGTACAAAACGAGTACGACCAGATACCATCCGTCCTTCTGGACCGATTGAAGCGCATTCTGCATTTCGCGGACAAAATAGTTGCGACCAAAATAGTCTGCGAAGAGACCGATCTCTTGGAGGAGATCATCCCGCGAATGTATGAGGTGATGCACAGAGTCGCGAAAGTTTCGTATGACTACGTCACACATGGTGGGTCGTCACCTGGTCATTTTGGCGAGTACTAATCATTGCAGCGAGAACGGCGGGCCGGCCGGCCTACCAAGAGGCGATCGAAGACATAGAGAGTGAGTTGACTAGGGTCGTCGATGACTTCGACCGTGCATTGAATGTTGAAAATCTCTTCCGGACTAAGGAGACTGGTGAGCACTCGTTCGCTCCATCTCTCGATAGATGATTCTCAACATTTCCGTGTAGAGCAGCACCTTTTGCTTAGTCGTCTCAAAGATGTCAAGACCGGCTATGACCGGGATCTCTGCTGCATGGATGGCACCCGCAAATCCATCCTCGAACAAACCATAGCTTGGGCGTCCAATGGATTGGAGAAGACAGACGGAAGAAACATATACTGGATCTACGGCTTACCCGGCATCGGTAAAACCTCGTTAGCACATTCGATCTGCGCGAGCCTTCACGATAAAGAGCAGCTCGCCGGAGCGTTTTTCTGCCGGAGGGACGACCAGGAATTGAAAGAGCCCAGAAATATCCTTCCGACTCTCATCCACAAACTCGCGATACTCTTCCCCCCTTTTCGAAGTGTTGTCGCAGAGTGTCTTCGTAACGATCCGAACTTAAGACCAGAATCAATGCGACCCACTCTCTTCCTTGACTTCATTCGAAAACTTTCCCGCCTCCCAAAAAAGACTCTCGTGTTTGTCATTGACGCACTTGATGAGTGTGGCAGCCCTGAGAGTCGTCCAGGCGTCCTTCAGGCCCTGGCAGACGCGACCGCATGCGCTCCGTGGCTCAAGGTTATCGTCACGAGTAGACAAGAAGTCGATATCCAACGTTTCTTTGATAGTCCCACCCAATTTCCGTATTTGCGATGTAATTTGACCGCAGATGAAGAGACCACCTCCGACCTACGAATCTTCGCCAAACACCGATTCGATGAGGTGGCTTCAATGCAGTACCTCGAATCTCCTTGGCCAGAACCATCGCTCTTCGATAGAATTATCTCCCGGGCGGCGGGTCTGTTCATCTTCGTTGAGACCCTTGCACGTGCCCTTGTAGATTCCCATGACGCCAATGAGCTGTTAGCAACGGCCTTGCACGACCCAGCCAGTCCTGGTTTGGCGTCTCTATACGGACTTTACGCCAGTATCGTCAGAAGACGGAGAGTGGCTAGCAGTGCCGATTTTCGGCTAGTGATTGGAGTGCTCCTTTCAACGGCGCCGTACCGTCCACCGTGCGACGGGACGATTGCAGAGCTGGCGGGAGTGAAACTTAACCTGGTGAAAATATGGGTAGACGATCTCGGCTCTATGTTATATCGAGACGAAGGAGCCAGTGGAGGGATTCATATCCGGCATTTGTCCATTTCGGACTTTTTTGTGAGCGATTACTGTCAGGACGACTATCAGGTTAACCTCCGAGACGCAAATGTGAGACTGGGTATCGCTTGCCTCGAGAAGATGGTTGAACAGCTCCGTTTCAACATCTGCGGGCTCGATGATTCCCGGCTCGCGAATGCCGATGTGGAAGGACTCGCATCGCGAATCAAAGAAAATATTTCCGACGCTTTGCAGTATAGTTCTCTGTATTGGTCAAATCATCTTTGCTTTACTCCCGACACTGGCGAGACGCGTGTGTGGGACGTCCTGAGGACATTCTTTGAAGGTCCGCATTCACTATATTGGGTTGAAGCATTGAGCCTTATGGGAGTGTTGCGAATTGGGGTTGCAAGCCTTCGAGAACTGACATCGAAATTGGTCAAGGTGAGATTACTTCGGCTTGCTGTGATGGGCCGAGATCCGAAAGTGATTCTAACTTGCTCTAGGATACGGATGAGAAACTTTTAGAAAGAATTCAGGATGTTTGTCGTTTCATGATTGTCTTCCGCACTCCCATCTCTATGAGCACTCCACACACCTATATTTCAACAGGACCATTCCTTCCCTCAAAATCACCTTTATCAACGATCTTTAGCACATATTTCACTAAAGGTATCCAGGTGCAAAGAGGAAAATTGTTGTCATGGCCAGAGCCACCACTAGAGTGGATTGGACGGAAGCGTGGTGTGTATTGCATGAGTTATTCTCCCAATGGGTGCTACATTGTCGCTGGATCGGGTGACAAGGCGATTCGGATCTGGGATGCCGAGACTGGCGATGCAGTCGGCAAGCCTTTGGAAGGGCACACTGACTGGGTGTGGTCAGTTGCTTACTCTCCCGATGGGCGGCATATCATCTCTGGATCATCTGACAAGACAATTCGAATCTGGAATGCTGAGACTGGCTCTGCAGTCGGCAAACCTTTGGAGGGGCACACTGACTGGGTGTGGTCAGTTGCTTACTCCCCCGATGGGCAGCACATCATCTCTGGATCATCTGACAAAACAATTCGAATCTGGAAAGTTGAGACTGGCTCTGTGGTCGGCGAGTCTTTGGAGGGACACACTCGCGGGGTGTTTTCAGTTGCTTACTCTCCCGATGGGCGGCACATCATCTCTGGATCATATGACAGCACAATTAGGATCTGGAATGCTGAGACTGGCTCTGCAGTCGGTAAACCTTTGGAGGGGCACACTGGCGCGGTGTTTTCAGTTGCTTACTCTCCCGATGGGCGGCAGATCATCTCTGGATCATATGACAGCACAATTCGAATCTGGAATGCTGAGACTGGCTCTGCAGTCGGCAAACCTTTGGAGGGGCACAATCGCGGCGTGCACTCAGTTGCTTACTCTCCCAATGGGCGGCACATCATCTCTGGATCATATGACAATACAATTCGAATCTGGAATGCTGAGACTGGCTCTGCAGTTGGCAAGCCTTTGGAGGGGCACAACCGCGGGGTGCACGCAGTTGCTTACTCTCCCAATGGGCGGCACATCATCTCTGGATCATCTGACGACACAATTCGAATCTGGAATGCTGAAATTGACTCTACGGTTGGCAAGCCTCTGGAGGGACACACTCGCCCTGTGGCATCCGTTGCATACTCTCCCGATGCGCAGCATATCATTCCTGGATCCAGTGATAGGGCTTTTCGCTTATGGGACTCATTTCCACAAATTCCTTCCCAGTTCACCTCGTACATCGAGGCTGAACGGCCAGACCAAGAGGGTTGGGTCACAGACCCGGGTGGCGGCTTACTCTATTGGGTACCCCATGACTGTCGTGTAGGCCTACATTCACCTGCTCTCCTCACAATCCCTCTCACATCCCCTGTTCGGTCAGTTTCTCTTCAGTTTGACAAGTTTGCATTTGGGAATTCTTGGACCCAAATTTGTAACACTGCACGGCCCTAGCCTTTCTTTATTCTTGACTCTGTGCTTGTTGTTTGCTGTATTGGCTGCTCGTGCTCGTGCTAGGTTGCGGTTTCTTCCTCGTATTCTCACTGTCATGTATGGCCAGATAGCAGGATCTCCTCCATTTATAATGACATGTACATATGATTTCCGATATGACCCTTTCTCCTCTGTAGGGGTATACAGCATGGTATATGATGGATCCGAGGACAGGAGGACATGGACGACTTTGCACTAAATATGTGGACCTGTTGTTGAAGACCACCCTAACGCACAAAAGGTGAGGATGAACCGTGATATATATATGGGCAAACACCTCGCACTATATATACAGAACAGGGACCAAACAACAAACACAGAGACGTGATACTGAGTTATGCTCACTCAACACCTGTAACTTGCCATAGAATTTCCAACGATATCCAATTAAGAGGAGAAATTATTCACATGATAGACTGATTTCCTGAACACAAAAGACGTCCCCAGAGCGCCAGCAGTTTAAAGCAATTGTGGGTAGCGCTTCGAAGCGTTCACAAAGGTACAATCTAAAATATGGGGCGGGCCGACAGCAGAAGGTTGAATATTTATGCTTAGGTTATGGGGCTAGCGTCGAGAGTATGCAAGCCAATGAACTGAATCTGAATTTTAATTGCCGTCCTCCGCTCCTCTGCAGCCCGCTTGGTCCTCATCCCAGATACAAATGTGTTGGGTCTGGATCTGGGGGGTCTATGGGTACTCACATGTTGATACCGGTTGTCGAAATATTACTGATACCATGTAGGAAGCTTTCCTGACAGTGTTACATCCATCCTCTGTTCAAATTATTTATCAAATGAGCGGTATTTCCAAGTCCGAGGTCGATCCGCGTCCTAACCGGACGTGATTGCGATCCACGCTGTGTAGAGGTGGAGTGTGTCTCCGGTTTGGCACACAGTGTCGGTCGACGTACTATATTACTGAGAATGCCGCAGCAGGTGACTAGCAGATAATACGAAGACAGAGGCAAATATATGGGCATTTTGGATACGAACCACTTGTCCTGCTGCGGTATCGTGAGATACTACCCAAAATTCCCACCGATGATTGTTTTATCTGCCCTGCTGTGTAAAAGGGATCGCGTTCATTTCTTCAGTTCATGCGCAAGTGGTAAACAAAGGCTCACCATGTTTGACCCATGTTGTCGCGTCGCAATGCTTGGCGTATTATGGAGCCTTGCGATTCCGGTGGACATGCTGGATGCAGGGAAGGTTCCGGCCGGCGGGAGATATCCTTTTGAGAGCCAATGGCTGGTGTTCCCGGACTCGGGTAAGAGACCAAGAGGATGGACTGGTGCTGTGCGGCTGGAGAGTATGCCAGGTCCCGCCATGAGTAGGGAATGGCTTGGTTGGGGCGGCTTTTCCTGCTCAGCTATCCGGGCGAGGACAACGATGCGTATGGCGGAAAAGAACCCAGGAACGCGCAGGTCAGTTAGTGGCTACACACTATGGTGAGCCAGCCAAGTTTGACGCCTTGGGACCGTCGAGTGCGCCCGCAAGCCCTGGCGCTGGTTATGCACTCAGGAAGCCGCCTTCCCAATGACATGCGGCCTCCTTCCGTTGTTCAATTCGATATACGAACACCATTGTCGCCATCTCCATTCGCGCCCTGTCAGGCACCGTCGAACGTACCACCCTCCCGGCCGTGTGCAGGGTCTCGCCCCCACCGATCCGAACATGCGTTACGTCCTCGATCACCCCAAAGCGATTCCTTCTGTTGCCTCTTCCCCGCAAAGCGTGCAAGCCGAGCCGAGCCCCTAAGGAAGACCTTTAAGTTCCATGACTATCATGCTGGAGGAGGGTCAGCCCCCAATTCTTCTGGTACATTCCAACGCTCAAGAAATCCTGCCACACCTCTCAAACCTGACATCAGACTCGTGTCCCCTTGTGTTAGGATCGCATCAACCAGAGCCGATCGCCTCTCGGCGCCAAGTCATCTCCGCTCGAGAGCACCGACAACCCTTCACACGATCCGCCCCACTTAGGCACTCGATTGCCCGACCTACCCGATCCGC
>Ga0307515_10012955_pt1 | contig 15631 bp, 21 predicted proteins | sample 17_EM_MG_FD_194513 | JGI IMG/M metagenome (GOLD analysis project Ga0307515, IMG submission 194513) | Populus trichocarpa ectomycorrhiza microbial communities from riparian zone in the Pacific Northwest, United States - 17_EM | ecosystem: Host-associated > Plants > Roots > Unclassified | place... | reverse complement strand
AGGTCTGCTTTATCCCACGGGTTCGGTCGCGAGTGACTAAAGTCCCGGCCATGGACATCGTTACCTCCACAATCAACGACCTCGGCATGAACCTCCCATGGTCAAAAGCGATGTCGTACTTCTCCGCACTGCCAACTGAGTTTAATGTCCAGCCCATGATCGCAGCTGTTGACTGTGTAGCTGACGCTGAAAACTGATTCAGGATCTATGTCCGAACTCAGGCGGCCCACCTTTCCGCCCTCCGTGATATGTTCACTACACCACAGCGATAGCCTGCCACCCTATTTTCCGCCCATTACCGGTATATAAGCTTTGTCTGGCAACCAATAGACGTCCATAGGAACGTGTCCCGCTACATATTATGTTTTTTCGCGGTCCGGATATCGCTCAGAGGGTCGATCTTGGCCGGGACAGAGGGGGGGGCAGAACTCGCTTGCTGCAGCGAATCCGCGATGTTTAAAAGGTGCACCCGAGTTCACACCAGCATATATCAATTAAGTAAACGGTTCAGAACGTGCCCCGTGAATTTTAGAGATCCCTATCGGGTCGTCTGCGATCGGGTGCACCTCCGAGGAGGGGTGGCTCTGAGGTGGCCACACACGTCAAAAATTCATGGAATGCGGGGAAACTACTCGCAATGGGGTCTATTCGAAGGGCAAGAGCAGTGAGAGTGAGATCTTCACTCGTTTGCTGCCGCTGAACGTTTGGTCGTCTGGCTCTCGCGTTTGCGATCCTCATGTAGAACCACGCGCATCTTGCATCCTATTGTTTGTTATCCTTCTCAGCAAATATTCTTTAGTACAGTAGCATCCGACTTATTTAAGCTTGTTCCTAGTATTCTGTGTGATCCTTATTTCTTGATGATCAATGCGACTTCAACGCTTTGATCACTTTTAACGACTTCGGGTCTTGGGCGAACGGAATGTATTAGCAGTGTAGCGTACATATCTACTTTGAATAACTAAATACAAATAATGGAACAATGAAAGAGGTGGACACGTTTGGCAACGTTGGCGGCACTACTCGCCCTCGAGAGTTCCACCTTCCAATAGCAATGTCCCCTGAACAACCGCAATTCGAACAGTGCCAAACACCATCGATGAAATTCGGATGCTGTCCGTTGATGAACTCTGTCTCCCTTGCTTCTCGGGCCCTCTTGGTAGTCAGCGCACGAACACCGGCTCGGTCGTCTGGAGCCGAAGTGGACATGCCCTCGATTGCCGGTGCCGGTATGTTCAGACCGGCAATGCCAGAGTGCGAACGTGGGCACGAGGACGCAAGACCGAATGAGGAATCGGGGAGCCTTGAATAAGGCCTTCAGCTTCTTGTCTTTCTGTTGGACGGGCACCGTCGCAGTTGGGATGTTCAGTGGTGTTGACGGGGGTAAGACTGCACCGCCGTTCTTGGATGCGATCATGTCGTGATCGTGAGGGTGGCAGCTGTAGCAGCAGCACGCTTGTGAGTTGGCGCAATTATAGTCGTGTTGTTGAGTGTGGACGCGTCTGTCTCTGGAGACCAATCGCGTCTTGAGAACTTTGCGATCCGGTAGAGTGGCACCACGTCGTCTACAATTGCCTTTCCTGTGTTGACGAGCAAGGACCTTCTCGCATCCCCTTCGTTCTCTCAATCTCTCCGTCACTGAGGTAGTTGAGGACCGGGATAAAGGAGGGGACTTGATCCAGGGAGCGCTCAGCGGTGACACTGGTGGCTGATCAATATCCCACTTGATGTTCATACGGTGTAGACACGGACAGGACGGCGATGGAATTTCACAGAAATATGATATACATGTTACAGATAAACGGAGGGGCTTTCCCAGGAGACAGGAATCCGTTCAAAAACTGTCGGGCGTAGGCGATTTTGCCCAGTAGACAAGAGGGGTTCAAGAAATATAGTGGCAGCACGTAGGAAGGGAAGAGAAACGTATCGAGCGATGGGTGTGTTACGGTCCTGGAGGGCCTGCAGCACTGCATTGAGCTCGCTTCGCCTGGAGATCAGCTTCCAATAAAGCCCTTGTCTCCATGGCGGCCTGGACCATCTCGGGCTGTGTGATCAAACGGTTAGTGACAACAGGGGAGGAGAGGAAGCGAGTCCATACCACGCGCTCCAGCTCTGGACCAAAGAAATCCTCGATTTTCTCGGCAATGATGGTAGTGACCTCCGTCGAGTTGAACTTTGGTACAGCCCCCTCGTCAGCTTCGTCCTCTGCTTCATCCTCAGGATTCATGATGAACGTGTTGTTTTCTAGGATGGTGCCGTGCCAGGTGGAGTTGCCCAGGCTGTTTACCCCAATGACGATAGAAAGATGCCATCTTGCTTCAGGGATAAAGACCATGTTGCGGCGGTAGGTGGGGATGAATCCGGGATCCGTGGAGTCATCGGAAAGGTAGAACTTCGTCGCACGACGGATCATGAGCTTCCTACCTTCGCTTTTGTCCTCGGCCTCGTCGCCTTCGCCATCATCCTCGTTGTCGTCTTCATCGTCGTCATCAGCACACTGCAAGATCGCGTCGCGAACCATAGGGCCGTAGGCGTCATGGACACCGTATAGTTGGCGTTGCAGGATGGGGGTAAGGACCTTCGAGCGGAAGTCGGCTGGTGGACCGTTGTACTCCAGAATCTACTTGCAAAATTCCTCCAGCGTTTCGATGGCATAGCTCTGTCGGCGCACCGCTTCGTGTTCGCTGTGAATTGTGGCATAGCAGTCTTCCGAGATCATCTGGGCGACGATGCGATCGTATGGAGCCGGGATCATAAGGTCTACCCAGTCTTGGGCCCCACCAGGGCGCCGCCTTGGAGGTTTAACCCGGATGTTGCGTAGTTCACCTTGTTCCCAGTCCATGAAAGTGTCGACGGTTATTTGGCAATCGATTCGATGTCTTCGGCTAGATAGAGCAATTCCAGACCAGAGTCAGTTCATCAGGGATGAAGCGGTGTGGATAAGCAAACGTACGTGATAATTGGTGGCTTGTATTGCTCCCATCCCGGTGGTGGCCCATCGGTCTCCGTACGGTCGGTGTAAGGCTTCCGACCATAGTTGGCGAAGTCGTTGTCAGGGGAAGCCAATACACCACGTTTAAACCGCCTAGCCGGGCTGACCGCATCGAAGATGAACCACATGGCCAGGTCCTTGCTTATCATCCAACCACGGCTCAGAGAAGGGTGGACAAAGTCTTCGACGGGTCGGGTGACTGCCGTGGGATCTACAATGTTGCCATAGTCGCCCCCAGGAGGGGGTTCAGGAGTGGGTTCGGGAGGGGTCGACCTTTTGCGACGTGGTGCTCGCTTTTTTGGAGAAGCTGGCCGCACAGCTCTCGTCGGTTGGGTCTTGGCTAACCGTGCAGATTTCCGCGCAGATTTCCGTATCACGGACATAGTTGAGAGACAACCGCAAGGGGTGGCGATGATCGATGTCGATGATCGGTCAGCGATAAGTTATCGATTCGCAAAGATGTCTTTGATTATGTAAACCGATGAAAGCGTCACATCATGAACCCAGGGGGTGCCGCATGATGGGAGATCAATGAGGATTCCCACGATTGCAACACCCTGGGACCCCTGATCAACCGGGGATATGTACCGATCAACCAGGGGAAGCCCGTGCCCAAAAGGGATGGGCCGTGGGAACCCCCATCAGCCACATCCGGCACACTGCAAAGGGTAAAACCCCGCCCTAGCCCAGGGAGAGGGGGGATCTGAGTTTTACACTCCCATAGGAGTTTGTTTTTCCCTCGCCTGTGAGAAACTCACTAAGAGTTTTACTATTTGCATAAGGACAGCTGGTACCTCTCCCCCCATGCCCAACTTCTTCACAAGATAAGCGATTCCGGCCAAGTCCCATTTTGGGTTCAACCTTTTCCTCGCTCTTTCGGCATGGACGCAATCAACCACAATTGCCACAAGAACACGCAATTTCTAATGCACTTTCAGGACATCCTCTGCTCAGAAGAAAGTAACACTCATACCATCTCGCTTTTGGTGCCGGTAGGTTCCAACGAAGGCTTCAACAAGTGGCACATCCCTGCAACACGACCGAGGCTTTTGGTGACAACACTACTCTCTTCATCCTTGATAGACGTCAGACAAATTTGCCTGTCCGTTGAGGATGAGTGACTCACTGTGATTGGACCGAGATTCATCTCTGCAGGCTGTGGAGCCCCCCCGGATACACCTTGACGATAGTAGCTTTTGAAGACGGTCCCAGTCGGACGCAAAGCATCATACAACTGGGTGAAGAGTTGCTCAGGGTCAGGTTGCCTGCTATCTGATTGTAAGGATGGTGCTGGCGATGGCGATGACGCCAGCAGCATGATTGGCACTGGCGTTGACGTTGTTGCAATGGGGGTCCGCTGTGGAGTGACTATATCCGTTCCTGGCTGTGTGGATGTGGGTTTGGTAGGGGTGTGACTAGCTCCAGCCGCTGGCTTCGAGGGTTGTTTAGGCCCCAACTTTGATGCACCGGGCTTGCGCGACGCGGTGGTTTGAACCCTCTTCCCAAACACCAAGTTCTCTGTTGTCTCCTATCCTATTGGGTCCCATGTAATGACAGATCTTATCCATCCCTTCAGTGTATTGAGCGGCAAGAAGGGGTTCGCCCGGAAATCCCCACACCCCCCTCCCGAGAGTGAAGTCAAACGTCAAGCATACGGTGTTCGGCACTGGCAAAGCCTATTGCTGAACCTTAGGATTATGGGTGTGGTCACCTCAAAGGAACAAAAGTACACCAGGGACCTGGACTTCGAACGCATCTGTGGCGGACTATTTGACGCGTCAAGTGATCATCGAGCGCGGTGTTCCCACATTTCCGACAGGTTTTCATTCAATCTCTAGAATGTGCGGACCCTCCGCCTCCTTTTGCACGTAAGCCATCTTCTCTATCCACTACAACCCTTTGCATACTACTTGTGTTACTAGGATTCGGCCCGCCCTAAATCGACAGGGTCCCAGTCATGGGATTCCGAGACATTTCTCTTCCTCTTTTTTTTTTTTTGGTGTAGCACGAGGTCTAGTCATTCCCGGGACTGTAAGCTGTAAGTCCTGAGCCTTGCGATTTTTGCATTTACTTCCGTCCTGCAAAAATCGTAAAGTGCAACCACCTGTGACATCGGGCGTGGTTTGGGGAGGAGTGTAATCGATATAACCGCCCACATCCTATCTTCACGACCAGTGAAAATGCCCAAACGACATGAGGAATACTACTTCAAAGATGGCTCCGTCGTCCTTCTCGTAAGCCTCCGAACGTCATACCGCTCATTGATTGGTTACAGCGGCCGCTACCAACGGTTCAATCGTTAGGTGGATGGCACGTTGTTTTGTGTCCATCAATACCACTTGACGAGAGAGTCCCAGATCTTCGCAGACATGTTTCCCTTGCCCACCGGTCAGGCCGGTGGATCCTCAGAGATGACCGAGGGGAAATTCGACTCCTCACCAATCGAAATCCCGGCGGTGACGAAGCAAGAAATAGAGAGTTTTCTTGGGTTTGTGTACTTCGGGTGCGTACCTATGCTCGGATACCAACATCCGCGATCCATTTCGGCGATCTCAACAGTCCAATACAGGATGCACGACGAACACGTCTTCACATTAGAATCCTGGGTCTCCCTCCTCTCCTTCTCGACCCGCTTCATCTGCGATAAGATCCGGGGCCGCTCGATCAGCGAGCTCGAAGCGATCCAATCCCGGGTGGACCCAATCGAACGTATTGTCCTGGCTGTCCAACACGATATCCCTCAGTGGCTAAGCGGAGCATATCAAGAACTCTGCCAGCGCCAAGATTCACTATCAGAAGAGGAGGGGGAGAAATTGGGGTTGCCGACGGTGGTCAAGTTGATGAGAGCGAGAGAGATACTGCTCTCTGGATCTGATATGCGCGACCCACGTTTCATGTCCAGGATGAGTCGGACACCTGGAATGTCCTCCACGTCTGCGTACCTGGCCAGGATGCAACTACTGGATAGTGCACCGGTACGGCCGGGATGGTCCTCAGATGTGTTCAGCCCCCTGCACACCGCTGCGGAATCGCGGTTTGATCTCCAACGTGTAGCAGATGTTGTCAGAGAGGTGTTCTCGTTGGAAGGTCCCCCCCTGTCGTGAATAGAGTCACAACCTACACAAGTAGAAACACCTCTGAATTTCATCGCATCGGCTGGCCCTTTCTTGTGCACAAAAATACGCGAATATAGGCACGGTGACCCCGAGGTCTGAGGTTCCCGAGATAAAATTGCTGGACGTGACGGTAAGGCTTCGACAGGGCCCTCCACTTACTGGCGTAAGTGCCGGGGAATGTGTAACCAACGTGAGTGATAAGGGTTGGACGTGAGGGTTTGAAGGGTGGTCTCGGGCCAGAATTGAAGGAAACCAGAATGAAATTCGCGATGCTACTACTACGGTGGTACCACAAGTGTGCACCAACCCGGGCAAAAATATTATAACTCCTGAACATCTCGACTGCCCGTCATGTAACCGATGGAAGCCCTCACGATCCCTTCAACTATTTTCAGCTCCTCATCATCTCTCGGGGTGTATATCGTGAGGTATTCCTTGACCAGCAAGTGGCTACCGCTCATGGGATGCCTTTCACCACGTCCTTGATCAATCACTGATTCGAGTTATATAAGTTAACCCATAGAACCCGTAAAACAGCACTGCGCTTACCAAGTTTGCAGTCCAGTGGGGAGAGGAGACAATGAATTGACCAATCTGCACCCTCGTGAATGTGAAAGATCTCCCGTTGGGCAGCGGTGGCGACTCGGTGTGGTGCTGGATAGTCTGGGTGGATAACCAAGGCGTCGTTTTGCTTCTCGTGAGGAGAAAGTGTGACTCTGACGAGGTCTGGGTTTGCGTTCGCATACTTTGGGATGAGATTCTGTATTTTCTTATGGACGCTTCAGCTTTGGATCGTATAGAGAGGGGGGTGACTAATACAGGGGGGACGTACCTCGTGCATCACAGCGTCTGCTCGTTGGGTAATCTGCCGAGACGGGACGGGGTGCCAGTTAAAGGTTGGTCGCTCCCCGGACCTCTTGGTGATTTCTGATGGATCCAACCAAGTATCCTTATTGGGGTCGCTGAGGTACATATCGGTGCTGGTCGTCTCACACGTGAGGAAAATTTTTAGGAGGGTGGACTTCGCCCATCCGTAGACATTGGGTGGCAAACCGCCACGACCAGCATTGATATATAACCGGTAGTTCTGGCCCAGAAGAGATGCGACAGTGAGGGAGATAGCAGAGAACGTCCCAATGGTGGTGATCAGCCAGGCATTCTGCTCCAGCATGAAAGAGAAGTTGGAAATCACGGATCCTGAGGGAGAGGCCATTTAGAAGCGAAGGACAGGGAGGTTGATGTCGGCTTTTTATAGCCAGGGGATGTGAGGTTCCAATATATGGGGTCCGTCTTAGTACCCAAGTCAATGTTTCAACAATTGCTCTCGAGCTCACTTCCCGCTGTTGATGGTCGAGGCGGAGCGAAAAAGTGAAAGGAATCACGTTAGAACCGTTTGGAGAAACCCGCCGACCCACCGAAAAGATCTAGCTGCTGCCATAGTCAATACACGTAACACTTCATGCCCGGTCAGCACTTGTGGGGTGGCCTTGATGACATTGAACATGTGATCGGCCTTTTCTTCCACTCACCTTCCACATCACGCGTGTAGGGTGTTTGATTGTCACTCGCGATCTCTTTCTCTGCGTTTTGGGAAGGTGAGTTTGTCAGTCCCCAACTCCCTCCATTCACTCTTCGAATTGGCTTTCCCCTTGCTGGGTAGATTTTCACCACTTAACGAACGCCGATCATAATCGTTTGTGCACTGCAGCCAGTTGCAATTGATGGGCGAAGTCGGGGCTTGAAGGACCGAAACGAGAGGTGGCCTACGGTGTGCAATACAACCAATGATTGCATGCCTTCGCATGGTGCTGGGACAGTTCCAGGCCGTCAAGCACCAGCTTGAAACCGTGCCTAAGACCGCCCAAAAATAGTGTCAAACTCGGCGTATGTACTGTTTGTCCCTTATGTCCGAAATATAGCCGAGATCGAGGTGGGACGATCGATGCCGAAACTCAAGATGAGAATTGAGATTAAGAGGTACAGACAATGCGAGAAATGACAGAAAGTGGAGTAACTATATGGGAACATGTTATGTAGAAATGCGACAAGAAAATGTGACCAGCAGATGTGTACTCGGTGTGCCTTCGTGGCGCTTGCCGGAAAGGACGATGACGGCTTCTCTTCCTCGGACAGTCGTACAGGAATCATTGCCGTTACGGGCATCACGATTAAGTGGGCCTCCCCACTCATAGGCTTGAACAGTGCGGTGGGAGGACGTTCGGGGAGGTTGACAATGGACCCGGTTACCCCTTTCTCCGCCTCGTTGACTGCCACATCAAGGCAGCCCAGCCTCCACACCTGTGCTTTCCTTGACATCTTCAAGGTTCGGCATTTACATCCCGCGAAAGTATCCTCTTAAATATCCTGACTTCGCCACCCTAGGGACCAACTTTTACTGCCGACACCGTCTTCGGTCGCAACGGATTCCTCGTTGGTGCCGAGGCTGCCAACGTCACCGAGGGTAGCCTCACCCGTTATTCTGTTGCCGTCGGCTTCAGTGCTCCTGACGACGCTGTTGCCATCCACAGCTTGGACAATGGATCTACGTTCGCTCAATTACCGCTCAGTGCGACATCTACTTGCACCGCCAGCAGTATCGTCATGGAAGGTCCTGTCTTCCGCGCTCTCGACTTACACGAGCGTCTCGAGGTCGTTCCCCGTCTCCAGGTCTTGGCCTGGTCTTCCCCTGAGGGCAAGAGGATTCTCGTTGAAACCCTCCGCTCTCTCGGTGAAATCATTGTCGTCACTGGTGATGGTACAAACAATGGTCCCAGTGTACGCATTCCGTGGGAAGGTTTGGGGCTAGCAGCAGGATGACAGACGCAGGGGTCGTAATCGCCCTACCCTTTGCTCTGGGGGCTTGCGGGATATCAATGGGTGATTTACGGGGACGAAATCTGTCCATTCGTTTATGTAACAATGTAACTATAATCCACGCTCCAGTGGTGGAGACATCTATCTACCAAATAGCGGCAAGCCAAAGAAAGAACACAAGGAAAACATCATGACTATTAAAATCCCCCTTAAGCAGTGACGGCATTCAAGAGAGAGAAAACAAGGCGGGGATATTACACAGCAAAGCGGAAACCCTAAGTTTTGTGGTTGACGAAACGAGAGCATGTTGAAATGGAGAACAAGGCGGTGGAGACCACGGCCGACGAAATTTAAATAGAGCGAGAGAGCGCACAGGATGGACTATACATACTTGGCTTGGCGCAGGGATGGAAGGCGACTGTCATGCGGTGGGTGCTGAATCACGGCGCGACCCACGATAAGACTTTTTTGGGTATTCGCATTTCTGTCCGCGGGACCTACATGGACTAAAAAAAGGAAGCAAATGGGTTAGGTTCCCAAACCCAAAAGAACAGGGGAACTCACTTGCACGTCCGATCCAAGCTACCTTCGGGTGGCTGCCGGCAACCAATCTTACGCTCACGACAGAAGTAGCATGCCAGACTGACAGCCTGCTGCCTCTTCTTAGGCTTCTTGGGCTCTTCGTCGTCTGAGCCGCTGGAAACCCGCCGGACGGTCGATTTCCCTTTCCGTGAAGAGGGTTCAGACTTCATTGGAGAATGACGGCTCTGGATGCGGGCAGTGCAAATGGCACGGGATGTCCGTGATTCGCAGCACTGGGAAGAGGAAGGGTGAGGTGAAGATTCACGTCCATCCATGACCGCAACGGTTCCAGAATCATTCGGGAACGTGGTAGCCGACACCCATGCCCCCCACTCGTAGGTCTGCAAGGATAAGTGGGCTGAGACGGTGTATTAGAAAAATGTCCCGGGCGATGAAAAGAAATACATACAAGGAGTAGCGAGGATCAGCTTGGAACCATCCTCGGGGTGCCATAACACCCGCACAAACCGTTCACCAGCTGGGGATTCAAATATTCAATCTCCTGTTTTAAATACCTACCGAAGCTGTCGATATTCGGTATAGCTCCTCACACGCGACCACTTACCAGTGGTAGTTGCCGGTGGTCCAAAGTTGAACTGCGAGGTGTAAGTTCAAAGATCGGAAGGGCGAGAAACGCATAACGAACCCACATCTTTTCCTGACCCCTTATCCGGACGGACAGGATCTTCGAGTCCGAACTCCAAGCCAGTTCCTTGACAGAGTATCCACAACTAATCCTCCCATCCAGGATAACCTTATTCCACGCCTCCCTCGAGTTGAATTCGCCATGCCTGAGACCATTCCTCTCGAAAAATACAACGTTGTGCCACCGTCTTTCCCGCACCTCCACCTTCGAAGCCAAACCACTGGGTAGAAACTATTAGGTTTCCGGGGGGTCTCCATGAAAGGGTGTGCTCCAATCCAGCGACAGCTTCAGACGTAGTTTGTAAGGTAGCACCGCGGTTGTACACCCCGGGGATATCTGCTAGATAAGGCAGAGACCACGAAGTACACCCAATCTCCGCGCTAGCTGATTCGGGGGATTTCGTCATCATCGGGAGTAGAACCGACGCTGCCTAGATTGGTCGCGGCTTGGGCTGCGGCCCTCCCAAGTGAACCGTGGAACTGAGTCTGTTTTGAACCCCAGCCGACATTGATCGGCGCGTCTAGGGGGGTGTGTCAAAAATCGCTCGGAGTCTGGGGATTTGCAGCTCACTTCATATTCTTCCCCAGTGTCACCAACATTAGCTTGTTGTCGCCTACAACCGCCGTCAGTCTCCATGGATTGCACTCGTTAACAACGTACCTGTGAATAAGGCCAATGATGTTTCATGTGGGCTCCATGTAGCAGCAAGGATCCCAAGATCGATAGATCCGGCGGTGTCCGCCTGCGGCATACATTCAATAGAATATCCCAAATATTTGTCAAAAGGCATACAGTCGGAGCACCGTCTCGCAGTGAAACGGTGACAATATCTCCACAACATAGAATGGCGACCAACACTCGATTGTCGGGTAAGATTTGGCATGTAAGAACTTGAGATGGCGGTGAATTGAAGGGTGGGGTTGGATCTGAAGTGAACAGGGCTACTGGGGAGAGCTGATTCGTGTCAACCAATTACAATCAGCACCAATCTGAATTTGCATACCTGTACCAGCCCGTTTTGTTGAGACTCGAGTTCAAAAATCTCGACTTCGATATCAGCGTCCGCATTCTGACGTTCGGATGCAACATAGATCGCATCCTCCTTGAGGTCGATCGCCACTGCGGTGAGGCTCGCGTTGCGCAACACGAAATTGTGTATAGCTTGTAGCCCGAGGTTCCACATTTTGAGAGGATAAAATTTAGAAATACATAGACGGAGGAAGAGGGAGGGAGAAACGGGCTTTCAAAATGCTTCTCACGACTTCAACTTGATCTCTGATGGGACCCTCACGGACGGATGCCTCTTCCTCGAAAAGGCCGTCAAAACACAAGAAGGGCCCAGCTGCAGCTTCATTGACGCCAGAAAAATGCCAGGAATGTCGAAATCGAAGGCGCAGCTACGACAGACCAGGAGGTTACTGGAAAAAGTATGTCGCAGTCTCAAGTCGAATGTCCACTCTCCAAGTTCCAACCGTTCAGGATGACCTTGGTGCAGATGTGAGGATGGAAACAGAGCCAAGACTCAATTTTCTTCAAAAAGACTGAGACCACGAATAAAGAGAGGAAGTTGGTTGTGCGATACCACAAACTTCAAGTCGGTTCGCCTCCATCCCTGGCCCGCTTCATACACCGCTGTCGATGTTGCGCCCAGAGCACTTTTAGGTTTCAATACAACATCATTAGAACTGGATTTGTCATTGTACGTGTTCACTTCGGTCGTAGTGCCCAGAAATCATGGGAGCTGACCACGTTTGATCAGCCGCCTAGCGGCGCTAGGGCGATTGAGATACTTTGGGATTTATCTGACAGGTCCCAAGCAAGACGCTGTAATGCGCGGGGACACTTTAAGCACCATCTTTCATCCGTTCTTTGTCCCCTCCACGGCTTGGATCGGGATGTATCTCTGTGCCGATGTCGGAGACTCACCCACACTGGTCTGACTGCACACGAAACATGGCCAACTGGCTTTTGAACAACTCGCAGAAATCATCAGGGGGAGTGATGCAAACCTTCAGGCTCAGACGCTCCTTTATGTCGCTGCTGCAAGCCTTTACTCTTGGTGGTTCGGGGTATCTCGTAAATATCTCAGAAAGGCGTGCATTGCCCTCAATGCAGCAGACCCCGGTTCATCCCGGCCACAGGGCGCCCCCCAGGGCTCACAGAGGATCTCCACGAGAGGCTCGCGGTACTCTCGCAGATAACATACCTCGAGAATTACTTGTTTTTGGCCGTGGATGAAAATGACAGCCCGGATCGAGGAGTTTCGACACGAGCTCCAGGTCAGAGTCCGCTTCTTCGTTCTCTGGCGTAGTATGACGGGGCCACAGGAAACCTACCCTCACCTATTTGAGATCTGTCCATTGACCATGCGGACACGGGGAATCTTGTTAGTCAAGGATGCGATTTTGACCATGACCCTTAGTCTGGCTGACGGTGCGTCTCTCTCACCTCGTTGTTGACACCAACCGACCCTCGCTGCTTTGTCGCAGGAGTGAAACCAGGTCAGTGGAAACGGTTATGTGACGAAATAGTGACTCGCCTCGATGAGTACTCCAACGCTCTCTATGGGATATACAGAGGTTCCTGTGGATCGAGGATGGTCTTGGCGCAGGGGTGATCCAGGGCATTGCGTTGGCTGTTTGGTGCATCTTGTGGTGTTGTGTGGCCCCATCAGTCGGTTGGAACCCATTTCCAAGCCTCAAATGGACGCTGCTTGTGATTCAGCGCTGGAACGACTTGGCCGCCTCACACAGGAAATGAATTTCGACGAATACATACCGTGTGCATGATTTGTTGCTTAGGGTGCATCATCCAATTGATCGTTCCCAATGGTGAACAAAGCGATAGTGTCATTTTATAGATCTCTTGGAAAAGGTCGTTGGTCGCGTTCGATTCACGGACCAATTACCTATCGCATGAGGAGAGTTATCCCTACGGTTTCATCGACAAATTGTTGCAGAAGCATTGTCAGACTTTATAGTCAGTCTCCCAGGAGAGTCTCCTCCGACACTCAGTATGAGTGTGGTGTTCATCGATGGTTGGGAGGAGGGATCGAGGTATCCAAACTTTATGTCGTCTTCGGAGATAACTAGTTATGGGATATGATTCAGGGGGTACCCCGATGATGTTGTAGGGTGGCTCGTTTGCTCATGTATATTGTATTGGACTCCGGCAATATTCCTCTAGCTTCTAGCTAAATAACTGGCCCCCACGCCCTTCAGCGCCTACGTTCTGGTTCAATGGGCGCGCCTGAGCCGAACTCTCAAACTGGGAAGCCTGAGGAAGGAGTGAGGGCGGGAATCAACGTTTTCAAATGACGGTGTTCCTCCCATCACAGTCACACCTGACCTCGTAGCATGGAGGCGATGATTCGCAATTCACCCCCGGTTGGATACGTAGTACACGCCCGCAGACTTGGACACGCTTGCCTTTTACATCTCGCGACTTATCTGGCACAACTCCTCACAGACAGGGAATGCAGGCCTTGCAAACATGCAGGGTACTTCCACCCTCTTGACCGACTCGGCGATGACGCAATCTTGGATTCCAAGTTAGCACAACGCACACAGTGCGGAAGTGCGGACGTACACGGTACATCCCTTCGCGAAACTTTTCTCTTCTCTGGTTCGCTGATATCTGTCCCGTTTTTCTACCCGTGACTATTGTGTTGGGCTGCGGAGGCTCCATGAAACAGAAAATCCCACCACGGAATCCGTACTATTCTTTCCACCCTCATTCCCACGTCCGTAAGCACTCACGTCATAAAATCGTCCCAAAATCGGCCCGTAACGATGTCGGGGACCCTGGATGCCCGGAAGTAGTAGCTGGAGGTTCTTATCAGAGGGTTATGTACAAGGCGTACAAGGCGTTCAAACATCCATGTGTTGCCGTCATCGCGCTAGCCTCCCGATGCCACACGCTACATATTGGTTCTTTCACGACGGTGTTGCGTTGGCCTGCGTTGATTTGCTGCGGTCTGGTGGGGACCAAGCCGATACGGGATCAAATTACATAGTTGGAACGCGTTGCGCATTGCATTGCAATGATCCCCACTTTAAAGCAACAAGCCCCAGCCAAGAACTATGCAACGCGCTGGCATCCTACATCAAAGTCCGTAACGCGCCCGTTCTGTGTGTAATTTCGGGTAACTCGAGCCCTCTGTCCGACCATCCGCCAACAGAACCAACGAAGCGAGCGTGGTCGGTTCATACCCCGAAAAATCTGTTTGAAAATCAGCATACGCCTTTCCGATAACGTCGCAGTGGTTCGCTTTCAGCGTGACAGCACAATCGGATACGCGCGTCAATGGTGTCCAGCGCCCTTTTCCAAGACATCTGATGCACATCCTTAGTCAGTATTTCGCCCATCCGGAGTAAAGTCACCAAGATATGTGCCCCGGTAAAAAGCATCGAGGTATGAGTACTCCTCGATGTGCACCTCATTGGAGAGGTTCTCAAGCCCGTCCAATGCCATATCACACAGATCGCCCATCGGTCCACTCAAGGGCGGCTCTGTCTGACCGATGAGACCCAGTAAAAAATCGGGCTGTGTGTACATGCCGAGGCTGGGCGATGTCGGCCGTTCGATCGCCCGTTGCCAGCCAGCATCACCCTATATGGGCAAAATGGGCTAATTATGGTGTTGGGCGGTATTGGGCGACATCTGGACGACGTTGGGCGATGGTGGTCGATTTGAATGTTTGCTATAAATTTGGTTTATATCCGTTCCCGCCGGTGCAGGCCGATGATGGGCAAAAATGGTAAATTTAGGTCAATAACGGGCGGATACAGGCAGGGCTGATAATACAATCGGTACCACTTCTCACTGCATCCACTTCTGCTTGCACACCTCTACAAAGCCACCTGTATATCTAGGGAGAAAGCGAGAGCCTGTAAACAACATGGTGAAGGATAACAAAAATTGTGTCATACCTTTGAGTTCGAAAAATGGTATAAGAATGTGAGTGCAGATGGATGAGATTCTCCCGGCCTTCGCGAACTGTCTCCAGTCCTTGCCGAACCTTCATACTTGGAATTACGCCACGTTAATCAAGGGATGACGATGAAGCTCAAGAAGAGATTTGAAGGAGTAACGACACCCTCTATCTGGACCATTGTTTTGCCCGCTTCGTCAATAATCGCAGACCAGGTCCAACCACAGCGCAAACGCAAACACGTCTCTTACAAAGAGGCCGGCGGAGACGGTGATGATAATTCCGAAGACGAGAACGGGCAGAAGAAGAAAAAGAAAAATGGTGCTGAAGATAAGGATTACACTGACGCAGAGGATCTGTTGAAGAACACGCAGAAGTTTCCCGTTGTCAAGCCGAGGTCGTTTGGAGAGATGACGGGGATCTCTATCCCGGCTATGAGAGGGAAGAATGGTGAAGAGGTAGAATCATACCCCGAGTGGGGTTTCGCTTGGGATTCTACCTCAAGCAAATATCATTCCGAGACCTCTGCACGACCCGATGGAGGACCA
>Ga0307515_10012954_pt1 | contig 15631 bp, 14 predicted proteins | sample 17_EM_MG_FD_194513 | JGI IMG/M metagenome (GOLD analysis project Ga0307515, IMG submission 194513) | Populus trichocarpa ectomycorrhiza microbial communities from riparian zone in the Pacific Northwest, United States - 17_EM | ecosystem: Host-associated > Plants > Roots > Unclassified | place... | reverse complement strand
TCTTCGGTCAGTATTCAGTATTCTAATATCATTTTCATGCATATATACTTTTACCAATATTCTTTTAGACACACCTCCTTGAAGGATTATAATCACCACTCTTTGTCCAAACAAAAATTATGGTTATTGATAAAAGCTTGGGGCCAAGAAGTTTGCTCTTTCTGTGGTCTCAGGTTCGAGCCCTGTGGTTGCTCATATGATGGCCACTGGAGGCTTACATGGTCGTTAACTTCAGGGGCCGTGGGATAAGTCAAGGTGCGCGCAAGCTAACCCGGACATCCACGTTAAACTATATAAAAAAAAAATTGTGAAGTTGAATAAGGCGTCTTGTTATGTGGGAAATTATTATTGCTAGGGCTGAATCTAGATGGTGTTTATTATAGCGATAAAGATTATTTTTTAAAATATTTTTTTAGTTAAAAATATATATTTTTTATTTTTAAAATCTATTTTTGACAAATTTGATGCCAAAACATTTTGCAATTCTTTGTTCGAGTGGATAAAAAATATATATCAGACAAGCAATGAAAGATAACAAATTTGATTGCAAAACTTGAAAGAATTTCGCCATTACCTAGTTCCTAAGCAAGGATCCCACCCTTTCCCTGACCTGCACTTGAAGGACATAATCACTTTATATGAATAGAATTTTGACAAGCTTTTAAGAGATTAATTAATATATAGACCAAATAACACAACAATGGGATTTTTTTAAAATGTCAATTTCAATTTGGATTTTGAAAATGTAACTTAATTGGTTTCTGAAAAAAGGGTCAGCAAACTTTGCATTTCGTTTTATTACCAAAGAATTTCACTAACCTAAAAGGATAGATAATGCCTAACAAATAATAAAAAAAATAAAAATAAAGAAATATTAACTATAATACAATATTTATAAAACAACATTATCTTCGTTAGAAACCAGATTATAAAAAAAAAAACTAAAAAGGTTCACCAAGACACATATTACTTTGGATTGAATCAATATAAAGATAATTTTTCCCTTGCCAAAAAAATGACTAAGCATGTAATTAGAGGTAGAAATATCTTTTTCATGTGATATATTTGGCATTGCATATTTGATTGGGGGCAAAATGGTACATACACTTCCTTTTGCTACAATATAAATATTATTTTGCCCTTAAAAGCACAAAAAAATAATCTTTAACGAAGGGCTCTTTTATAATTTAAGATAAAAAAAGGAATAGTAAAAGTATTACCATAATGGTGGGAGGGAAAAAAATATACATGTATAAAGATGTATAAAGAGGCTTATTCATCATTTTCTTTTATTAAAACAATTAAATGGTAGAATTACCCTTGGAATTCAAAAAATCAAAGGCTAATTGATGAGGTGTTTAGATCTTTTTAGACTGGTTTTTTTTTGTTATTATTGGATTTTAACACGGGTGTCTCGGTAATTTTAAGTTTAAAAATATTATTAAAAAAAATTGCTGATGCGTGCGTTAATGGCCTTTGTCAAAAGCATGACACCAAGCAATCTACAATTTGTTTTTACTATTATAAAGGAGAAAACTATTCAATATTATATGAAAATATCGAAAACCATGTTACATAGACTTGTATAATTTACTAAAGAAAACATTATATGAAAATACCAATAAAAATAATTGGTGCAATAAATCCTAAGATTAATTTCTAAATATTCAGATAAAAAATATAAATTTTAAAATAAAAAATGGGCCTAACATCACAATTTTTTAATTCATTTTTTTGTCTAAATAATTTTTTAATTCATTTAAAAAATAAAAAATAAAAAATAAAAAATAAATAAATGGACCTAACATCACAATCTCTTAATTCATTCTTTTGGCTAAATAATTGTTTAATTCATTTTACTTGACAAAATAATTAGTCATCTCCATGGACCCAAAAGTCCAACCCAACTTTCTTCTAAAGCCCAAACAATGATAATCAAATTCGACCAGCCCATTTCGATTCATCTTCTTAAAATCAGCCCAATAACAAGCCCAATACCAAGACCAAGCCCATTCTTCTTCTTCAACTTCCAATATTTTTCTGCAGAGACATTCACACAGTTACAATTTTACAGTTTTTAACTGATTTTGTCTTCAAGAATACAGGCATGGCGGGATTGCTGGCATGGGCAGCAGATGTCGTAGGAGCCCATGGAAACAACCATGAATTAGAAGAAGACAGAATCCCAATTGTGTTCACCGATGACCAACAAAAGTATGTTCAAGAATTAGATTCAAAGGCTTCATCTTTGAGCCGTACGATCCAAGATCTACGGCTTAGATTGCCTCCACCTGATATCTCTCAACGTCTACCTCACCTTCTTGCTCATTCTATTGCATCCAATGCTGCTCTTGCTCTCCAGTTGAATGCTCATTCTGCTACCAAAGAGCAGGTAAAAATGCAGTCTTTGAGGTAATCTGGGGTTTATTTGTATCTGGGCTGGGCTGTTGTTTTTTTTGGTTTTATTTATGGGGTTGTTGTTGAATTGTGTGGTCTTCTTTTTGTGTTTCTGGTTTATGGCATCTGTGTCTTTTGTGTTTTTGGATATTGGTGAAGCGATGGGTTTTGTTAGTGTTTTGTCTTGCTTTTATGCTCTTGGTTCGCTTTTTACCTGTTATTCTCATTTGGGATATTAAAATTGGTTTAGTTTTTATGGATGGTTCTTCTTTTGATAAATATAGAAAAAATTGCAATGCGTAGGGGATAAGTATATTATCTTATGTATTGCTGTCGATCTCTTCAAGTGGAGATTTCATTGTGGTTAATTTTATACCCTTAAGATTTGCCATTTGGAAGTTTTGAAGCACAGATTACTATAGATAATTTGGACATGCAAAGTTCTACTACTGGGTGAATCAAATGCTCAAGTTGTGTTCTAAATTTCTTGCAATAGAAAGCCATATACTCAGCTGACTCTTGGCATTTTATGAGTCTATCTAGGCAAAGCTCGATTAGAAGTATCTCTCTAAAGATGTGAATAGAGTTTAGTTCTTTTGTTTAAAAAAAAGTGCTATTAGGAGTTGTTAGTGACAAGACATTCCATTCTGATAATATATGTGGCATGCAACCTTCACATCAGTAGAGGACAACATGTGAAATGGGATGATCATTGAATTCGTTTCCTTTCCAAGTGAGAAACTATTGAAATAAAAACTGAAATTCAGTTACTATGGATTTCGGTAATTTTTTTTTTATAATTTCCTTTTCCTTTGTTCCTGGTACACTGGAGGACCAAGCTCTGGAGGAACCTGGGTTGACAGCATAGAGAAAGCTTTTCTTTTCCACAAGCCATAAGTTGACCCTATTAGAGGAAATTTTGATGTCCATTGCATGATGCAATTATAAAAGTCTCAGAGCATTCATTCATGCAATGAAGGACATTAGTAGAATATTTTTCAAACTTTCCTTCTATGTGCTCTAATCTAGTGGGGCCATAACTGGTAATGCCTTTTTATTGCACAACATTATTTTCCAAATGGTTAAATGTAAAAATACTTGGTTAACTTAAGCATTATCATTTGCTGAATATCTGTAAACTCAGAGAGGCTGGCTACTTCTGTCAATTCTATTTTTTCCCTCTATAATTTCTACTTGACAAGACCAATCTAATAATGTAAATGAATCAGCACATTTTCAAAAAGAAATTTTCTTTCTTAGTGTAATGTTAATTTGTGATGGTGAGCCAGTGACATGTATTGCTGGGAACCTGGATGAGTTCTGGTCCAAAGGCTGATTTAATTTCTATATAATAACATTAAATGATTATTCCCTTCTGACCTTCAAGTATTTTGGATCTATTTTTATTACAGGCCCAATTGAGAGAGGTGACCCTTCAGGAAGAAAATGCCGAGTATGAAAAGGCTATATTAAATTGTGAGAACAACATACATGAGAGAATACAGGAAGCAGATTTACTTCTTAGGAAGTTACAGGTCAGACTTGCCTGCCATGTCTATATGCTTCTCTGATGAGTGATGTGCAATTTTTCTATGATCGCTTCAGTCATTAGTCATAACCATACATCTCCTGGTGTCCTGGCATTCTTTATTTTTTCTGCTTCAATAAATAGACTTCATTCGCCTTTCACTTCCTTTATTTTTTTTTCTTCTGTAATTTAATGTTTGTTTTTATGTAATGAAATGTTAGGAAATGGATGAGACTGAACAAGCTTTGATGGAGGAGCTAGAAAATGCAGAAACTGCAATGGATGCTGGACAACACGGAAACTCTGGTGAATCAGTTAATGCATCTGAAACAGCAGTTGAAGCTGGATCAGATGCAGAAGCTGCAAAGTCTGATATATTAGAGAAGTTGGATAACAAGAAAAAAGAATTGGTAGATTTGCATTTGTCTACTTCTTACAAGCTTTCTTTCTCAACTCAGCTCCTTTTGTTATAAGGTCTTGAAAATCTTCCCTAATTCTCTTCAGAGTTCATTGGAAGAAATTGTTCAAGGTTTAGATAAAAGGTGGATGCAAGTTCAAGAGAATGCACTGAAGCAGCCTGCTCCAGGTTTCAAATATCAGAAATCTTCTTGAAGTTTGATAGTCTTTCTTCATTTTGTGTGCGTGTGTGTGAAAGAAAAAGAGAGGGAGCTGAGATCAGACTTTAGTTTACATTTCTTTCCTTGCTTTCTGGAAGGTTGTCAAAGGGACAAACTTGAGTTTGGTTTCCAAGAGATCAGCGTTTGCAAAGACTAGGCCATGGTTATCAAAAAAGTTTTTGAAATCTTAAAATTAAATAGCGTTAATGATTCAAAACACTAACAATCACAATTGGTTAAGATCTTAGTAAAATAGGTTGTTGAATCAGTAAAATCCCAATTTTACTTTATGATTTTACGATTTTGGAATTTTGGGTAAATAAGAAATTTGGGCTATTTTGGACTTCCATGAGTCAATGGTTTAGAGGCCTGAGTCACATGATTTGATATGACCTTGGTGTCATGAGAGACCTAATCTAATTCCATTTTGATGAAACCTTATACCATAGAATGACTTGATATACCCAAGTATGTTTGTCTACCTGGAACGACATTTTTCTTTTGTTCAGTGTGGCCAAAGCCTTGTTTTGCATGAGCACGGTATTGATCCATGGACACAAGTATGATTAAATTACATATCTATGATTAACAGTAAAATTAATTGGTTACAATTGTTGTTAGAGAAATGATTAATTACTAATATTATCGCTTGAGCATAGGTATATTATTAATCTTGTTAGTTATTTTTTGAGTTCGTAAAATCTTATAATTTTACGATTTTACAATCCGATTTTCAGGACTCTATAATGATCCAAGTAAAAAAAGTGATTTTAATAACATTGGGCTAGGCTTTCCCTGGAATAGGATTGCAACATTTGGGAAAGTGTCTTGTGCTAGGCTTCAGGTAGGATTACAACCTGCAGATGGGGATTAGATTTGTTGTCTATAGTGGATGTTCCATGGTGATCTCTTGATCTGATTGCGAAATGGTGTTTCTTTCAGTAACTCTCTCACAGTGTTTTGTTGATGTTCAGTGGTTAAACATATTCCTTTTGTAATTAGTGACAAGATAACCTATGCAATTGGTATTTAGTAGAAAAATTATCACTCTTGAAGGAGTAACTTGCACAGGGGAATTTGACATGAAAGTGATTTTGCCACAGCTCAGAGAGAGAAGTTATTGGATAAACAGCTTCATAGCCTAATCGAGCAACTAGCAGCTAAACAGGTGGATTGTACAATTTATTACAAATTGGCTACTACTTATGACTTCTGTATCAATGTGGAGTAGATACCTCATGGAATAAACACCAACCTTTGAAAATGGTGTCTTGTTTGTAGGCACAAGCAGAGGGCCTGGTCAGTGAAATTCATTTGAAAGAGATGGAGCTAGAAAGGTTGAATGGATTGCGGAGGAGGCTTGAAAGTAGCAATGTAGAGGGCAATACTGCCAGGAATCGGTTTGGAAGAAGCACCTCGGACAAGGGGTCTGCTTTTGCAGACTATATTGTCGACAAGCTACCGTATTCCACTGGTGGCCGAACTGAGCACCAACAGAGACTCATGTTCCTGAGGTCGGCTTTTGTTATTTACATTTTATTCTTGCACATTGTGGTTTTCATCAAGCTTTCATTTTGAGTAGCATCAAGGAAATTCATTTTCCTCTCCATATTTGAATGTGAGATATTTCCGTTGTGTAAATCATTATTTTGTAACGGAGTGGCTAGTTCCTCTTTCGTAATGCAGTTGGTTGCCTGGACTAATTCTCTCTCTCTCTCTCTCTCTATATATATATATATATATATATATATATGCAAAGAAGCTGTTTGCCACTTCCCAATTTTATGATAGGGTACCGCAGACTTGCACATAAACGAAAAATTAATGATTAGTGGGAGAAAAATAGGAAAAAAAAACAAGATAAAGCAATGACATTAGAGGGAGGAAACAACATTATAGCTGTGATTCGTAGAGTTTTCGATGTTCTCAAATTGAGATTGACCCAAGAAATGTAAAATTTAGTTGGATGAGAACTTCATGAATATAACATAATCCAATTCCAAAACATTCATCATTATCTGTAAGTGGTGACATAATCAGTAAAATACAGTGGATATAGTAACATGAAAAGGAGGATTAACGGGGTCCGGACCAAGGAATAGAGATCTTGCAAAATGAGCACCCCTTTTGTACTCTATTCTTTAGTTCAATACCAAACACCAGAGGTGAGGATGACTGGGCTGTTCAATTTATTTGATACATATGTTTGTCCATGGCTTCTCAAAATGCAATTATTTGAAAGCTTCGGTGCTTCTCTGATAACAGCTAGAAGTAGTGGATTTGACCCCATTGGTATGTTGATTTGACTGTTGGTATGTGTAATGTGAGGGGAACATGAAAGCTTTTCCATGTTCTTGTCTCATATGTTCTTAAAAACATCATTTACTTGTAAACGATAACCCATTGCAGTACAAATTAAGATTACAAAGAATAATGAATAGTGTTGATAAAACGTGTTGAACATATAACAACATATTCATATCTTCATGAAATAGTTTTCTGTAGCTTCTCATAAAAAGATCTCCACGCTTCCTTCCTCATCATATAAAGTAAGAACTCATTCCAAGTGTCAATGGGGCCAGGCAAGCACCAGTGAACGCAGTCAGCTACAGTCACATTGCTATGAGGTGAGCGACCATAATAGTTTGGGTGCCCGTCTGGCCTCAGCAGCATTGCTTCTGTCGTTGCTAGTAGCTCAAATTTTAAACCCCCCTTCCTCCCTTCTTTCTGTGCTTTCCTTAGCTCTTCAACTTGTGTCAAGTAGAATTCCAAGTAATACCCATCAAACTTCATTTCCTCGCTTGTAAAGGGCATTGTCCTAATACAATTCCCTCCTTCATTCCACGCTCCATTTTCGAAGTGTGAAGGAGAAAATGTCCTTAAAAATGTAATGCCCTTGTAGTTCTTTAGTCTTCGAAGGGTCTCAAACGCAGTTCGAAATGCCATTCGGTAGCCATAATACTTTGTGACAGCAGTAATGTTTTCCATGTAGCAGTTATGACAACCAACAATCTGACCATTGATGTAGTATATAAGAGGACGGAAGAACCATTGTCCAGCTGAGATGATCACATAGTCGAAATTCTCAATCTGACTAGCCCATGCCTCATCAGCTTGGTCTAAGTAAAGGCTCATCAGGCTGTTGAGGGAATGACCATTGGGGTCTGCATCACGGGACTTAACCAAGAACGGAGACCAAAGAGTTGCTAGAGTAAACCCGTAATCAGCATAGAACCAGCGTTTGAAATATGTTGTGTCTGCTGTATACCTATGAGAAATATCCTCAGGATGGGTCACCTGAAAGACAAGAGCAGGAATGAGAATCAACTTTGTATCAGAAATTCTTGGTGCAATTACAATAACTTGAATCACTCAACATTGTGCATCTAATTTTGATATGTAGAGTTTAGACACTGATCGTCTGGTCAATGAAATAATTACATCCCAGCAAATTCTGGTTTAATTTTAATGGTGCGAATCATTATGATGTGAAGCTTGTAACTCGAGCCATCGAGTGTGCTTGGTGATTCAATGCACATGAAGATATGCAACGATGAGTGATTAAAGACTTACACTGGATAAGAGACATAACAATGATTGCATTTGGTTCCTTCCTAAAGAGTCTCCGACGAAGGCCATCATCTTCCCTCGAACAAGTTCCAAGAACTGCTTTGCATTAAAGAAAGGTAGCTCACATTTCTCTGGTCTCCACCTCCATTTCATGAACTCCGTATCAGGTCTGCCAAATTTCATGCAATTGTGCTGGTCGATGATTAGGCTACAAGTTGCATCAGTGTAGTAAGGCCCATTAGGATAAGGAATCCATTTTCCACTAAAAATGTCACATTCCTTCACTATTCCTATGTTTCTCAAATCACTGATATCAATCTTAGGGGATGGTAGTGGTGAACGTGAAGTTGTCAACAGATATAGAGGGACGATGGTGAGGAAAACTAGACTGAGGGCTAGCAGCAGCAGCTTTTTGGGGGCGCTATGCTGGGTGTTCTTTCCATTGGAAAACTCAATGTCATTAAACTTCATGGTGAAGTAAAATAACAAACTTTGCATTTGTGCACACTATATGGGGGCTTTAGTGATGTTTTTATATTGTTTCTGGACATCATGATACATTCATAGAAGATTTCATTACCTACAAGATTTTATCATAATCAAAGAAGTTAAAGTTAAATATGTAAAAATTCAAGATAAAATTATAGATATTTTCATAAATCCACTTAAATATGAGATGTATTGAAAATTATAAAGAATTCAAGTTTAAAAAAAGATATTGAAAATAAATCAAATTTTAATTTTTTTAAAAAAACAAAAGAACTAGTCAACTAATTTAGAAATAATTGAATTAAGTCGATAATCAGTATAATATATTTACTCTTTAAATTAGAATTTTCTATGAGTAATTTAATTCTTTGTTTGTGTAATACTTAAAGTTTATAAATAGACTTGTAATTAGAAGTAAAATTTAATATATATAAAGATAAATACATTGGAAAAAACACTTAATAAAATTATTTTCCTCTCAAATTTTTTTCTTGTTTTTCACTTTTGCTTATTGTTTTGCTGTCCATGGACACCCTTTTTTTTTTTTTTTTTCTTTCAAAAGATAATACACCTTTTTATTTTTGGTGAAATATCGTAATCAGTAATTGATAGCAGGCTTAGGAAATTCTTAGCCTTTTCGTTTCCGCATCAATTTTTCCATTGACATCCTTTACAGAGGTAAAGTTTGAGCACCAGTGCAAGATCACAATCATGATGAAAATGCCCTTTATTTTGTTAAAGCATGCATCATGATCATAACTGAGTACTACTTAGCCTTTTTCATTGTCATACTAGTTTTGCTTAGTTTCATACTAATTTTGCCAGTATTCTCTGTGCATAAAGGATTTAAGTACCTTACAGACTTGATTTTTAGTTTGCTTAACAATTACACATGCACCTAATCCTATTAACCAGCAGCAACCATAATGAAAATCAAAACCATGTGCATTAACTTTTCTCTGACACACTTTTGATGAAGTTGGAAATGATTCAAGCCAAGTCTTCAAATAGAGCAAGCTGAAAATGGACTGCATTCCTTTATGCTGATTCTATCATTCATTTTTTTAGGCACAGAAATGTGCACTTAGTTTTGTCTAGGGTCACATGGGAATAGAGCTGCAGAAGAATTATAACATAATCAAACAATGATCACATTTTACAGTAAGAAATTGGCAGCAATCACAAGGCTCATGAATAACATTGCGCCAACTCATGGTGTTTTGCATTGCAGGTATCTTCAACTGTAAGTATTGGACTGCTCTTTTGGTTATATTTAGAGCCAAGTGAGACTGGCGTGGCTTAGGAGCAAAGTTATGGATGATTGCATATCGCATTTTAGTGAAATTGGGTTCATTCTATGCACATTTCAACACTTCTTTTCGGTGGAAACTTAAGTACCTTCTGCTTTGATATAATAGAGTGCTAATCATTCATGTCATCTGCTTCTTTCTGAAATAAAATGTCAGCTGGGACCAATTACACATCTCCCTGCCCAGTGTGACAACCAAGGGTGGGACTTGGTAGACTGTTGGGTTATTAATTTATTATATCCACGAGAAAAATGATATTGAAGCACTTTCCTTTTTTGCTGTAAATTACTTTACTATTAAATTGGTCTGAGAAAAAGGAACTAACGGTTGGGATTTAGAAGAAATGGTTGCCTAACCATTGTTGGTCATTTGGTTTCTCAGAAATCAGTCCAAATGTTCTTGCACATGAATATTTTGAACGATATTGTGGCTGGGTTACTTAAAGATGATGAAGTTAGCTTAGTTGATGTTTAGATAAAGAAAAAGGAATATTGGACTTCTTTTTTGAAGAAACAAAATATATTGGGACTGCGATCTTATCCAGTTCATTCTTCAGAACCATACTAGAATCCTTGTATTTGCTGTCAAGGCAAGACTTACCGACATTTTTCTAGGGTGAAGGCCTGACTGCATTCATTTATCTAGTAATGGCTAAAAGCATTTTAGCAGTCTAGCAAACATCAAGCACATTATATCCCCGGTTTATTCTGGAAGATCAAGAATTTAGGTCAAAAGGTGATGATGAAGTAGGGTTACCTGTCTGGCATAAACGGTGCCTGTGGGGTATGCATAGAACCTTTGATTAGTGCCTAGTTTTATTGTTGTTGATCTTCTCTGCACTTGAACAGGAAATTCTGAACTAGAACTAGAAGTAATTAACAATTTATCCTTCGGTTGATCGCACATGGTATTCACTTTATCAGATTTGTATGATGTTTTTCTAATTTTTACCAGCCATTTCTCAGGAGTTAGGAGCATGGCCAAATGGCCGACACTGACTCAGAAACGATGACAAATATATAATAAACAATAAAAACTGGAAATCAGAACCATGTTCCTTCACACTCCACACATAAACTCCTCCCAGCCATTTGCCAGTGTGAAAACCGACTCAGATGCGTCAACATGCATTTTTTTTTCTGCAACCAAACGGCTCCTCGCCACCTTTCCCTCTTCAGCATCTGAAGCAAGAGCTCCTTCCAAGTATCAGTAGGGCCTGGAAGGCACCAGTGAACACGATCAGCAAGAGTCACATTCTCAGGTGACCAGTGTCCATAATGGTTTGGGTGTCCATCTGGTCCCACAACCATTGCTGCAGTTACGTCTAGCAATCTTAACTTTAAGCCCCTATTTTTCCCTTCCGTTTTTTCTCTCCTGAACTCCTTTACTAGAGTCAACGACAGCTCCAAAACATCCCTCCAATTTCATTTCTCCACTGGATACGGCTGCGTCCTGACACAATTGCCTCCTTTATTCCATCGTTTTCAAAATGTGACGGTGACAAAAGTCCTAAAAAATGTCACCCCATTAAACCTTTCAAGGCTGAGTAGGGTCTTAATCTAACAATGAGATGATCATGCTAGGAACTGGAATTAGAGATTTTGCCTATGAATTAGGATTTCTTTACAGGCCTGTTTTAGGGTAATTGTCAAATGGGCCTCTTCTCTTGTAGGCTTTTATTCAATTTATAATTTTGGACCTGACCTATTATTTTGTTTTTAAAATGATATACCTAATAAAAAGTCCTCCATTTGGGATCCATCAGCTGCAAACCTCCAAGAACACACATTAATCTTCAAAAGCCTAACATTTAGGTTAGCATTGCATAGTGGGCGTCCATGGGTCAAGATCACCCAAAGGAGGTCTAGGCAGGATGCAAATGGAGGCTGTTGGTTTATTTATTTTGTGTTTTAAAAGTATTTTTAAAAATATTTGATTTTTTTATTTTTTATTTTAAATTAATATTTTTTGTTGTTTTTAGATCATTTTGATGTATAATTTTAAAAAATAAAAAAACATTATTTTAATATATTTCCGAGTGAAAAATACTTTGAAAAATAATCGCTATCATATTATCAAATAATCTTTATTGGTAGCAAAAACCAAAATTTAAGCCTTACCTGGCAACAACCACAATACAATGATGTTTCATGAGCTTCTTGAGTTGTACTCATCATGGGCTGTTTTTCAAGTGTTTACTTTAATAAAGATTTGCAATAATTTTTGTTGTCATACTGACATGTCCTTTGTAAGTGGAGAGAGCTTCCTGACATGTCTTTATTGACAAGAGAGGAACGTGTGCTTCGCATTGCTGTTGTATATTCATGAAAGTTGATATCCCTGCATCTTATGGACAAGGCTAAATCATTTACATCACTTCGGTTTGGATTGGAGCAGTGACCAATGTTTCATTGCATTATCTTCTTTTGTCTCTCTTATGTCTAGTCTCGGTCCTAGGAATTAGTGGCCTGTCGATATTTTTTCTTCGAGGAAAGGGTTCCATGAATGATCTCCATCTTTAACCTCTGCGTATGGTCCTCTTCAAGAGGAAAGAAGTTTGCCTGTAATGGACGGGGAGTAGCTATCAAGAAAGCTGAGGTTCCTTGCAGCACTTGTTCTGGACTGAGTTATTCCAACACCACAAAAAACCAATTCAGTTTCTATATCTTTTATACTTTAGAATGTCCTAAAGAAACACGCATCATTGCGGGACAAGATTTTGGTGGAAGATACAGCATGGAGCAGCAGATTGGAGCTCTGGAGTCAGCAGCGTCATGAGTTAATCTTTTATTGTCTTATTACTGTCAGGAAAAACACGGGGGAGATAACAAACAAGGCATCAAGGAATTCCTGGAGACAAAATCTACACGCCAGAGCAATATCTGAAACTGTCATCAGTATAGACGCACTTGAACCTGAAGTTTGCCAAAACCTAGAACTACCAAGGCAAATCTTATGGTAACATCTGAGAAGAACATAACATTAATTTTCCAGCTGAAATCATTCTTCAAGTTGGCCGTTGCCTACAATTTCCCAACTCCTAATGTTGACAAACTTAACACATCTGATGTTCAAAGGAAGCAATTTCAGTAACTGTCTGTGACCATAATATTGGTGGCTGAGTCAAAAAATTAGAAGTTTTAATTTCATTCGAAAATTGATTTATGAGTTCCAAGCAAGCCAAAACGTGATTCACTGGAGAAGGCTAAATATAGATATTTAAACTCCAAAATCAGTGCTGAAATACAAAATTTTTGTCCTACGCATAATAGAATGAAAAGTAAAGCAACTAAACTCGAAAACAAGCAGAGGAGTCCAGTTATTGAATTGCTTAAGCAGCACCAGCACCCTTTCCCTTCTTCCTCTGGATCTTCTTCATATAAAATTCAAGTTCTTTTCCTTCCAAGATGTATCTGTTGAGGAAAAGATAAGTAAGAAAATAAATAAGTTGACATTGAAAGCCCCATGTACTATCAGAGTATATAACTAAGTCTTATCAACTCACCCATCAGCTCTGCCACATTGACCAGGTCGAGAAGAGATGGAAGCCAACAGCCTACCACTTCCAAACTGCTCTTCTATGTGAGGATCTAGCTTACGAACCTGTTGACGCTTCTCAAGCTTCCTGATGACATGGTTGCTCTTCTTTGTTTCTTCTGTAGTTGCTTCTCCTTCCTGCTGATATACAAGACAGAACATTTTAATTAAGAACACCACACAAAGAAACTAAAAGATACTAATATGTCAAACAAAATCAGGAAACAAGCAGAAGATAAAACAGCCGATTACCATGCAAAAACAATTATTAAAATATAGTATGGTTTCTATCTTGTTGGCAACATGAACAACACTAATGACCCTAGCACACAAATGAGCCATAGAAAAACATCATCAATAAGCATTCTGCTAATCTTAAATAAAAAGAGAAAAAAAGAGAGGCAGTATTGTTATATTCTATAAACAAACAGGGCGATCCACAGCATTCAATATTTGCATTGAAGTTATGTTAATTATCAAATTTATTGAAGAGAAACTTCGGAGGAAAAATGGTTCACCAGAATATTCAGGATACAAGAGAAGAAGAAAAAATCAAAATGAGGAATGACATTGAGCACACACACACCACACAGCCCTTAGTACAAGAAATCTTATTCTGGAGAATATACGGATGGGTCAAAGTCACTGAATCAAAATTCATGCTTTAGATAGTTTTGAAGGCTTTACAGGAGCAGCGAAACATTGAAGCGAGGAGGGTTCATATTGATTCCATAAAGCTAAAAAACAGATCAACTTCTCTTATCCTATTCATAAACAACGTTGGAGAAATTCAGTAGATCCCATAGAAGTGGCATTCTTACACTTGGGAAAATCATGTTAATAACGATCATGGGCATCCAGCAAACATCCTCAACGTGAAATCAAAAATCAAATATAAAAGAAACAGAAAAGAAGCATTATTCTGGTAAAGCATATACAATAATACCTCAGGGGTTTCCTTCTTCACCACAGCCTTCTTCTTCCTACCAATGTCAACCCCATAATGCTGAAGGTACCATTGCTTGAAAGGGGCAGCATCCACCTGAACAATAGCACTTTTGACAAGAGTCTGGGTTCGGACAAGCTCATTGTTTGAGGCATTGTAAACCACATCAAGAATACGGGTTTTGCGAGTGACAGCTTCACTGCCCCACGAGTAGTTCCCAGTATCCAATCTGAGGGCCCTCCACTTCACATTGCCTCCTCGCACACGAATTCTTCTGACAGTCTTGTTGCTTGAGAGCTTAGTGCTTGCAGGCTGACGGCCTAGCTCATACCTTCATCAATCCAATAAGCAAGTAATTAATATAAATAAATAAATAAAATAAATATTGAAACTAAGGAGAATTAAGGAAATTGTACTTTCTCTTCTTTCTCCAGGCCTTCTTCTTGCCTCCAGTGGCACGCCTCTTGTGCATAGAGTCACGTGAGATACCTTCAAAGACATAAACAGAGACACCATTTTACAGCAGAACACAACACAGCACACAGAGATATACTACTTTTTTATTTCAAGGCAGAGAAACAGAGAGATAAATTTACTTACCCATGGTTGCAGTTGCGGTTGCGGTCTTGCGGAGACCACTGATTTTATGTATCTGCTCCTAAGCGCCTCTCCTTCGACTTACCAGCTCTGCTATTCGTAAAACCCTAGTTGTCTGTCAATACGGGGTAGTCTTGTCATTGTACATACCCCTCCTTTTCTTTTCTTTTCCAAATATTTTTGGCTCCACATTGAACTCTAAGACAGATTAAAAAAAAGGTGACGCTATTATGAATATATTTTCTGGTATAATAAAATTTTTTAATTAAGGAATGCAAGCATAGTTTTGAAACCCGGTCAGCCTGGCGGGTTGATTTGAGACTTGACCGATCCGGGACTAAAACTAGACCGAGTTGAAGAAAAAATAGGAAAAAGAAAAACCCGGTGTGACCCAGCTGACCCGGTAAGTTGACTCGGCGACCCGGTCAAAAACCTGGTTGCAACTCGTTGACCTTTTTTTTACTAAAACGATGTCGTTTTGATTTTAAAAAAAAGAATTGACCTAAGCGACCCGGTGACCCAGTTAAAACTCGGTGACCTGGTCAAAACTCGGAATCCAGATCTTGAACCGGGTTTAAAAACTATGAATGCAAGGATAATATTTGTGTTTAATAAAATATATTGAAAGATACAAGAAGAA
>Ga0307515_10012953_pt1 | contig 15632 bp, 8 predicted proteins | sample 17_EM_MG_FD_194513 | JGI IMG/M metagenome (GOLD analysis project Ga0307515, IMG submission 194513) | Populus trichocarpa ectomycorrhiza microbial communities from riparian zone in the Pacific Northwest, United States - 17_EM | ecosystem: Host-associated > Plants > Roots > Unclassified | place... | reverse complement strand
GGGAGAGGTGTTTTGCAGGCGAGTGCTGAGTGCTAGGGAGCTAGCAACTGTCAGATTTCAGTCTGAGTTAGAAGGGGGTGGTTGAGGTTGGGGTTATTTGTGGGGATGAAATAACTGGAGGATTCAACTTGACTAAAGGATTATGGGGTTTGAGAACTCGGCCAGAACCTAAAAGTGTTGAAGAAGCGATTGGGAGGTAGAAGAGCAAGGTAATGAGTATGCGGAGAGCCGGACCATGGATTGAAATACTGCAGACCATTACTACGGCACCAAGAAGAAGGATAGCTCATTGAATATTGGGGAGACCTGTTCCGTACTCGGAAGTATGTATAGCAGAATGTATGCCTACAGACCGTATGCTCTTCGCTAATTAAGCACCGGTGGACACTTCAAATATATTTGGCGACTTTGTCACTCTCGGAATAAATTTGTGAAGATATTCAGGGGCCATACAGTGACTTCCGCAGAATCTTTTCCGCAGAACGCTGAAACTCTTGTGAATTTCCTTATCTGTAGATTTCAAAATATACTACTAATTTTGTAGAAAATAGTGGACAAGAGCTGTATCCGCATCAATATATTAGCAGTCAAGACATTAATTACCTCAGAGTTTAGAGCATAGTCGGCATTATTATCGTATATATCCCTTATCTCATATGTCCGACACCCATCATGATTTCTAAACCAACACCAAGCAATGCTGCTATACAATAATCGCACAACGGGAACCATCGAATGCCTCTTTAGCACGCCAGTATCTATACACTGGGTCGAACACCTCAGTCATACACAATCTCCCCGCCTCTGCCAGTTCATCTAAGCCTTCTCCTAAGCCTTCTCCTTCCGTTTCTCCCTTACTTCCTCCTTGCCCTTCTCTTCTCCCACTCCTTTTCCAACACCCGCTCTCTGCCCCCCAGCAACCGCCGCCAAACATTTCCCTACGGCCTCCAAATCCCCCAACAGCGTCACATGCCCACGGTCACTACTGACCACCCCACCGCGAACAACACTATACCCCTCCGGCACCATCGCCGCCCTCGCCAACACCACCCCATCCCCACTCGCAAACGCTAGCTCATCATACGCATCCGCGCGCCGGATCCCATCCCGCCCCTCCACCTTGGCCCCATACACCGTCGGCGTGCTCTTCCCATAGATGACCGCGACTGGCGGATACGCGTTCGCAGCCGCATGCGCCGGGTTGAACGCCAGCTCCTGCTTGAAGCGCTTGACGTCGGCGAGCGTGCGCGCGAGATAGGCCACCGCCTGGGCGCGCGGGATCATGGTCGCGGTGGAGGGCGACGCTAAGGGCGGGCTGTTGTGCTCGGCTAGGTTAGCCGCGTTCTTGGTGCCCATCTGCGGCGCGAAGCCGGTGGTTTGCGCGCCGCCCTCGGCGACGTGGGCGGCGTGCGAGGTTTTGGATGCGGAGAGCTCGCGCGCGGAGGTGGTGGCCGCGTCGCTGGGCGTGGTGCTGCTGTTGTTGCTGTTGCCGTTGCTGTGGCTTGGGGCGCTGCCGCGCGAGATGGAGCCTTTGCGGCCGATGATGGGGAGGACGCTGGACATGGAGTTGAGGAGCCCGCTGATGCTCGTGCTGCTTGGGACGATGTGGAGAGGTGAGTGTAGCGGGGCGACGCAGGGTGAGAGGCAGTAGTCGATCCAGGTATTCACGTCGAAGAAGTCGACGGGGTATTGCTCTTTGGTGTATTTGTCAAAGAAGCATTTCCCATCTAGTGGGAGAAGCGCATAGCTTGTACGAATTGTGAAATTGACTTGCGCTGTAAGGACTCGAGAGCTGAGTAGGACATCATCACCATTCCGCAAGGGACCGAGAATATTCACACAGGTTTGAGGTACTCCGGCATAGATGACGCCGGAGACTAGCTCTGGTCGCCGATTGATGACATGTCGAGTAATAAGGCCACCAAGACTGTGTGCAATTACAATGGCGCCTCTTTTCTCTGGCGGCGTTCCTGGAGCGTTGCATGACAATCCCTCAAGAAACTCGGTCAGTTTTCGGCTTAGTAGATGAGGACTCAGTCGCCAGTCATAGCCATAATTATGGATTCGAAGCGTTTCATTTCTAGCGTTCTCAGATGCTCTCAATCTCTTTAGTAGTCTCTTTGAAATGTCGACTGGTCCGATGTTGGTGAGCATGCCGCCAGGAATGATGCGTTCTTCCATGGTCTCTTCATCCTCAGGATTCAGTCCAACCTCGAGATCAACTTTTCGTAAATTTAGACCAACTTTAATTGGCACCCATAATTGCCTATTTGGCGGCTCGGCGGAGCGTAGGATAGAACCTCTATAACCCCCAAGAATAACAACGTCACCGGTCAAATCTTGGACAGCTCTCGTAAAGAATGAATGAGCCGCAGCATTACTAGCGGACATACCCGCGATCGCCGATTGCTGATCAGACTTCGCTGCAGATGCCTTTCGAGATGGCAGCGTGATATTCTTTGCGAGAGTGGATGGATGCGGGACCGATGGGTGTTTGGTTTCGGGAGCTGCGAACGAGGTTCTGATGGTGGTAGATGCGTTCCTAGGTCTGAAAAAATCTTCCCTAGAAGAACCAAAACTAAAATTAGGCATCATAGGCATACTAGGAAGTTTGAAATTTGCATCTTGCCAGCTATCTTTGATTGCTTTGAGTCGACTGTTTACTTGTTCCTGCACGTGTTCAAAGCGGCTGTCGTCGCCTAGCGAGGATGCACGAGATAAGCTGCGATGTATCAAAAGAGAGTTATCAGATGCTGAGCGTCGCAATTTAGGGTGCCCATTTTGCGATTGCCCCGCTTCTGGGCTTGATGGTGAAGCGCTCGTTTTGACAAGATCTCCTTGAGCGCTAGGAGAAGGCGTTCCAGCGGAAGGGCTATTTACAAACATTGAATGTCGCTCGAGCGGTGGCTTATTCCTCTTTACCGCTCGCGAATGTGAGGAACCATCAGTCTGTCCAATTGAATAATATCTAGTTGGAGGCGACTCTTTAGGTTTAGGATTCCCTGCTGCAGAACGCTCGCTAACATGTATGTTATCCAGACTGGAGGATAATGAAAAACCAGGCAGAGAAAAATTCAGAAGATGAGGACTCTTAGGCATTGAAGGCATTGACGGTAGATTGAAAGGTAAGTATTTCCTGAAAGTCTCGGCAGTTGACCCTCCGGACGACGCTCTCCTCCGTTGCTCTGTGAAGCCTTCTCGTAAAGACGCTCTAGTTTCATCCAGGCGCTGAAATCTTCTTGGAGCCGCCCGCCAGGGCGAAGGTAATCTTGCGATTGAGTCTTGAGTGGCGCCCCTTGGAGGTGAACTGGTATAAAGTTGGCCCTTTGAGTCATTCCCAGATACCTGCTCCTTATGTTCCTCCAAGATGACCGCAGGTGGCTCCGAAGGTTGTTCCTCAGTTGCTCCATCACCTGGTTTCTCCCATGCATTGTCAAAGAGCCCCCCACCCTCGAGATCGTCCAATGCGGCAGCTTTCTCTGCTGCCGGAGTCTTCGGAGAGGTAAGACGTGTTTGCGCTTGGCCGATACTAACACCTATAACTGACTGGGCGTCTTCGGTTGGGAATGATTGTGCTTCCGGGGACTCATCTTCGGAAGGTGTAAGGTCTGGGTCGATAATTGAGGCGAATTGAATATCGGCGAGTGCGTTGGGATGTGAAGAAGGCTCCATTGTGTTGTGGATATCTTCAGCGCTCAAATCGGTCGTCGCGTCCCCTAGGGAAAAAGAAAGGACAAGGTGGGCTAGGGAAATTCAGGTATACGTTTTCATGATTTGTGGCAGTGTTCTCAGATCCGGGCCAGCCGTAAGCACGGCGAAATGGCGTGGAGCATGCTGAAGCAGGGTACATATCCGGCCACCTGAAGGTATTTTTGTCGAGGCATTCACGCCGTGATTGTGATTGCCCATGAGATTTTATCGGAGGTATTTCTTTCAATGTTGTAGGGGGAGTGACCTTGGCAGGCAGTGAGACGATGCCACACGGAACCAGATCCCAAGCATCCAACCGGAGACGACCCATCATCAACACCAGCTAAATTCCTGGGCACCAGTCAGCCTGCATCCATTTGTAATATCATTGCGCCCTTACGTCGAAGCGAATGCTTGTCTTCGTCATTGTGGATGGCCCTCTCTATCTGATGGCGAATAAGCTTGGCTAAGTTAGTATAGGGCATTGAGAATGACTTCAGCACCACACTTTGCCAACCTCCATTGGCCCAGCGATTGCCTACCCATTTAATTTGTTGAGAGTTAAAAGGCTTTTCTCCGAGCTATCCAAAACCATTCGTGAAGGCCACTACATATCTAATTAGACTGCACGTACCGGAACATTGATGCAGCATGCCGGGGCATGGTGTCATCTCCAACGCCTATACCTTGCACTAGTTCCTTATCACATCCAAACGCAGCAGCCATCCCGAGGTTTCGTCTTCCTCACCGGGCAATCAGCCGTACTACATGCTTCGTGGCCTCGTATGCTGCATGCTAGATTTACGCATCACTACCAACCGGTATTAGACAAGGCCGGTAAGTTCTTTCAACAGTCAACTTCTGGCAAGCGTTCATCCTATCCTAGCAGCCAATTCTCTGACTCCTCCATTCAAGCTGAACCCCTTGAGAAAGAGTAAATATCCATCAACAACACATTTCAAAATCATATAGTAGCATCATTGCAGAGAACCGAAACAGACATGGCAAGAGTCATCCGTTTTTCTTTCTTCAATTACCTTAAACAGCAAGTCTGCGCGTGCTCTCCAGGAAAGTGGCGAAATGCTCTGGAGACCCGCATGTGAAGCGAAAAACACCACCGCCTTTTCGGGAGATATCGTGAGAGAGACCCTCCAGCCGACGACAACCGACAACAACCGATCCCAACAATGCCCTTGCCACAATGCTTGTCTCATTCCCCTCGTTCCACTGTGGGTTAGAATGACCTAGATTTGGCGTTTCACCTGCTGCACCCCCGCATACAATAGCAAGGAAGCTTACAGATAAATGGTACTCTCCGTACAAAAAAATAACGTGTTGGAAGCCAGGTATGCCGACTTACCGCTCTACTCGAGCTCGGAGCTAGAGAAGCTCTCATATAATACAGACCTTATCGGTGTGACACCCTCCTTTTTATTTCCCTTCCTCTTCTCTTCTCCCTCGTCAACATAGCATACATATCCTCTCAAAAAGAAGAGAAAGTAGAGAATGGCTTCCGCTGGCTTTGTCCTCCTTCCGGAACCTCTCCCTTCCGATACCTTGGTCCTCGGCCAACTGCTTCCGAACCCCCTTGCTCCATCACCTGTATCCTTCGTGAGCCCTTCTACTCTACAGGCACACGATCTTAGCGAACTTCTCGTACAATCTAAGTATAGAGATATAATCTCTTTGGACCGTGAAAGTTGGTTAGCTACCAGTCTAAATGGTCTCAAGCTCGGCACAACCCGGGAAAATATCCTACTCGTTCAAGCAGACGAGATGAAGTACCGGAGCCTCAAGCACCCGAATGTAACATTCGATTCCATTTGCCAAGATCCAGCCGCACAGCAATGGATTCGGGAAATGGCCCTCCGAAATCAACACTTCTATTTCATCGTCGGGCTTCAGGAACTAAAGAACGCAAGCTTTAAGCATGCACTTGTCAATGATGGGCCTTCAAGAACCTCTACTGCAGATGCACCCACTAGCTTCACATTGCCGATCCACACACGCTGTGACTCTTCCATGGAGGTCACAGACTCGGCTAGAAGCGGCGTTTTTGGCCTCGAAGTCCGCAAAGTCCAATGCCGTATTGGCACGCCTGACGAGCCGCACTCGGTTGAAGATATCGGCTTTATATGGAACTATCTTAGGGCAAATCCTGCAAGCTGGGAAGAAGATCTTCAGCTGTAACCGACTACCGACACTGTGCTGAGACACAAGATCACCGCTTGGAAGGCTCCAAGACAGCGTCAACGCCACGCTATATATTGCTTGCAGATCACTGTTCCCATTTCAGTTACCTATTACCCCATTATGTCTTATTACCTCCACCTTCTTCGTGTATATATAGAGGCTTTAGAGCCACATTCACAATTAAGTCGCCCATTCAATTCTTCCACACTGCAAAGCTTACATCAGCTATCGGTAGGCCTGGGCAGACCCTTGAAGCCGGCAGAACTCAGACAGTTGGTTGGCATGGACGAAGAGGACCTCGCGTCGGATGAGAGTTTCGATTCTTTGGATTCCAAATAAAACTAGAAAGAATGCACTCGTGTTAATATAGGAGGGGAGAATCTTTGCCTTACTTTCTTTCGACGGCATCCTTGGCGTTCTGCTGATGTCTGATTAGGGACCTAAATTGCTTTGCGATGGAATTTGTACGTGTGTATGAGAGCCTGATTCCTACTCCCCACTGATGAAGGCCGACAGCTTCCCAAATGCTAACACTTCCATTGCTTCTGTCGCTCTCTCCTAAGCGCGTTGTGACCGCTTGTCCTAGAGTCTTTGCCGGAACTTCCTACGGCTTTGTGCACGAGATCTCTCCTAACTGACCGCTACTTCGTTCCGTTACTACCATTTCCATCTCTCCATCTGTCTTCAGAACCCATTTCCACTCCATTTAATTCTCATTCTCATTGTTTTCATCAGCTAAACACAGTGTTTAAGTACGGCCTAAATTTTGGGGATTTACGGATAAATATATGGAGCCTCTACGTAACGGAGGCGTGAGAGGATCCATAAACTCCATATACCTGAATCTCTAATCGTACGTTATATTCTAACGGGAATCCTGATTTAGGAAGGCCAACTACAGTACTACGTCAAAAGTTTGGGTCGCTTGGTTGGTGCACTCGCGTATCCCTTGCAACGTCAAAATGGGTCCTCAGGGTATCGATAAGAACCAACCAATTAGATTAGCTGAATTTGGTGCCCGTACTCAGAAATATAAGGCTGGTGATATTTGTAATATACTATATAAAATTAATATATAGGCTTAATCTTTGGAATTAAGTCGCTTAATATAAGGCCTCTAGTAGTCGTCCTTCCTGCAGAACGGTATTTTATATATACTACAGCTAAAAGAAGTCTTTAGAGGACGCGCACGCCTCTTCTATTCTTTACTATCACGAGGTTTCCTTATAGTATTAGGTGAAAGCTCTAATAGAGCCTTTTAACGCTTAATATACAGCTCCTAAATACGCCTGCTAGCCTCTATATAAGCTAAGTAACAAACCTCCCTTAGAAATAGCTTAATTAGCTAATACTGCGCTATAGGGATCCATATTATATTATCTATAGAATATTAAGGTAGGTGTTTAAATAAGGCTTTATAGACATTAATTTAAAATTGCTTATAGCTATTCTTACTATATTTATATTAATTAGTAGGTTAGTAAAAGGATAGTAAAAAATAATTAATAATTATTATATTAAGAAGAAAGTGCTATAGAGGCTTCTAGGTTTGCCTATAAATCCTTTATATTATAAAATATAAGCGCAATTATTCTGTAATATCCATACTATATATATAGTAATTGTACTAAAATATAAAGGTAGGAATAGGTAATAGCTTTTTAAAATTATTGCTAAAGATCTTCTAAGTCTATTTAGCGCTACTAGTAGTAAGGGGAGGATATTTCTATATAGTAATTATAGTTTAGTAACCTAGTAATATATAACTATAAGGGGACTTTATAGATAGGGGACTATAAGGACACAATTATAAAATAGAATAAATTAGTAAGAGAAATAAATCCTTAAGGAGGTAAGGCCTTTAGAATTGTGGAGACTATATACTATAGGTACGTACCTCTAGTATATAATCGGTAACTATTTAATGGGCGTCTAGGGGTTATTCTAAGGGCAACCTAAGGTAACTATAATAATATCCCTTATATTACTCCTCTCCCTTCTTACAGTTAGCCCTTAATTGCTATTACCTTATAGTAGGGAGATTATAAGGGCTTGTCCCAAAAGGGGTTTAGAGAGATATTAGTATACTACTATATATTATTTATTTATCTAACCCCTACTTTAAACTCCTAAAAAACTTTAATAAGAAAAAAAATATAACTAGAGAAAAGACGTGAGGATTACTAGGAAACCTATTAAAAGCCTATTAAAAGTATGCTGGTAACTACCTAGGCTAATGTAGGGGTTTTTTATATATAACTCTATTTCTAAGCCTTTATACCAGTTTATAATTAATTATAAATAGTATAGATAATTTAGTGTTCTAGTATAATTTTATAAAACCTTTTAGTATAGGATTTAACGTATAGAGCCTTAGCTTATTATTGTCTATAACTATTAAAATATAGTCTATAATCCTTTTTTATAATCCCTTACGTTACTAATACATTACTCCGGTATTTACCCTAAGGCTATTAAATACAATTAAGGTATTAATTAATTAGTTAAAGAGACTTATTTCTTAAGACTTAGTGTATATACTTTTAAATCTAATAGTCCTATGCTATGTAATTAGCGTAGCTCTATTGCCTAGTAAATAGGAGGGATACCTTATAGTAGTACTTATAGCTATTATATAATTATTAAGAATATTTATAATATTATTCTTCAATACTGTAGTATTATTTAAGTATAATTTAACCCATATATATCTTTAATCAACGTCTTAATTGCCTCCCCCTAGCCGCGTAATTGGTTTATATAAGAAAAAGTAATAGCTAAATAGCTTATATATATATTTCCCTTCTTTTAAATTGCGCTATTATAACGGAGTTATATTAGCAAGGTTGCGGCTATACACTAAAAGGGTATTAAAAGGTAAAGTATAAAGATACCTTACTTATTAAACTTAATCCTTTTCCTTAATACCTTACTTCCTATTATTAACCTTCGTCTAATTCAGACGTATCTTTAATATATCATTAAGATTTTTTTTCTATTATTATTTTAATATACCTCTTTATTCTTTTACTAACTACTCTTTTAAGCTAATTCCTTAGCGTATTTTAGCCCTACTATTATATATAAAACCCTAACCTCTACTAACCCGTAACTAGTACTAGTCTTATTTAAATAATTTTACCTATATATTTTTAAAAGATTAAAAATCTAATAAAAGAATTCTAAAGGCTTATAATAAAACCTACTATATAAGGTCTAATACCTTTAGTCCTTATAATTAATGCATATTGTATAATTACAGTACATAGTATACTAAATGCGTAGTTACGCGTTTGGTGCACTAACCACTTATATACTAACTAATTAGGGGGGAGGCGCGTTAGTATATAGACTACGTAGTCTACCTTAATAGAATTAACAGTCACCACCATCTAAAAGAGTATACGATACTATACGTATTTTGTGCCCCTAGATATAACTCACTTATATTATTAAATTAATATAAACACTAATTAGTGAGCGCGTACAGATTAGCAATTACTTAATACCTCCCCCTAAGCGATACACAATAGCGACCACCCGTTTATATCCTAGTACGACCTACTAGAAGGTTAGAAGTTAGGGATTACGAACTATATCACCATCTCTATATACTTATTTAAGTCTTAGTATAGTTTACTAGAAGTTTATAAACGTGAATACAGACCTTTATAGAACCTCCTACCCTCCTATAAACTATTATAGACCTATTAATTGCCTTTACGGACCATTATAAGACCTCTTAAACTATTACGGACCCGTTAATTAATTTTACAGACCGTTATAAGACCTCCTCCACCCGCTATAAGCTACTACCACCCGCTATAAGCTCCTCTTAACCCGTTATAGCTTATATAGATATACTACGCTATATATTATAACAGATATAAATAAGCAAATTAATGAAGGTTAAAAAAAGTAGAGTTAGGGAGTTAACCTTACGTCTGTAAACGGCGTTAACGACTATATTAATTTTAAAATCCTTAAATATAAACACTTTAAGCTTTTAAATAACGATCTATGGGAATAATATAAGGAAGACTTTACGGACTTTATAGAAGCTATTTTTAAGACTTATAACCTTATAGCTACCCGTAACCTATAAACCCTCTTACATAATTAAGGTGTATGGGTTAAAAAGGATAGGCGAGTTACTACTATACGGTCTCTATACGACACACTATATAAAGAGGACTAAACGGAATAAACTAAAGAGTAGATCCTAGATTATATCAAAACTAGCAGACTCTTTACCTTTTTTAAACTTAATAGGATCTCTAGTCTTATAGATGACCTATTTAACTAAATTCGTCTTATAGACTAAAGAGATCTTAGAATTAATCTTATGGGCTAAAGTATACCTAGTACTTAAGTTATAGACCATAATACCCCTATAAACTAAAATACGGATTAAAACCCTTTTGTCGCTTAAGTTATAGATCTATAAACTACTTAAGTAAAGACCTATAGCAAGGAGCTAGCTAACTTGGTTAAGCTCTAGCGGTAAAAACAATAACTTTAATTTTAAACTAACTATCTTTACAGACCTCTGTTAGAAGGCTGATATTTCTAAATAGAAGTTTAGCTAAGCCTACTCTACTATACTGCGCGGCTTAGCCCTTAACCACTATTACACTAACCTTAAGAGTAACCCCCTTGGTGTTCCCTTTAATAAGCTATATAAAGCTATACGTAACTACTTTAAAGGACTAAAATATAAGCGCGATATCCTTACCTAATAGAATGCGATTAAGTTATAAACTGTAATTAACAAGAATACCGAAAAATCGACTATAAAGTGCCTGCAAATTCTTATTAAAGACCTTCAACACCTATAGTACGGCCTTAATGTTAAGCTTTAAACAGACAACTTCCTATATAATAAACTTATTACGGCTTACCAGAAAATAGAGCCCTATAAGTACGCCTATTATAAGCCTATAGATACCTTAACTCGCCTTATTAACAATTTACGGTCCTCTATTATAACGTATAAAGTTTTAAACCCACTAGGTAGTACTTAAGCCTTTATTACAGACCTATAAAACCTATAAACTAACTTAGATACCTACTTTACGGACCACTACTACTGCTAGCAGTACCTATACCAACTAAGTCCTACCTATAACCCCTATAGTAACTCCTATATAAAAGTATACCCCTATAGACAAACTAGTTAAAAGTGCTTTATATACGGTAAGGAAGGATATTAGTTTATAAAGTATACCTAGGAAGAACGTAATAAGTCTAAGAAGAGATTTAATAGCTAAATTAACTAGTTTATCTTAGACTATAAAGGAGAGGAAGTAGAGGAGTCTCTTAACGAGTTAATAGAAGCCCTTATAATTAACTTTAACTTAAATACTTAGGAATAGGAGACCTTAGAAACGTTCCTAACTACTTTTAAACCTTTTATAAACGGCTAAGCCTTTAATATTACGACCGTATTAGCCGACCGCTCCTTTATATACTTAATCGCACCCAAAAACTAGCCTATAAGTATACCTATTAGATCTGTTATAGATATTACAGGCCGTAAATAGGACCTATTTATATATATTACTATAGAACGCTATACCCCTAAAGAATTCTATAGCGTTATAATTAATATAGGTGCCTTTAAGAAGTCTACTATAGGTTATGGACAATACCTTATATATAAGACCACTATAAATAATAATACGGACATTAATACTATGTAAACTGGGGCCGTAAACGTCTAATTTGGCATCGGCTTAACCGCATTAATTAGATTAGTTATAGTTAAGACCCTAATTGGCCTTATTAACTTCCACGTAGTAAAAATAGACACCCCTTTTCTACTTTATCTTTTAGATATAGATAGGTTATAGGTTTACTATAATAATGTTATAGACACCTTAATTAGCCCTATAACTGCCCTAGGAAATAAGTATATTACCCTACCAATTATATAACAATTTAGACACCAGTTCCTTATATAGGGAGAGACTTTACAGACCTATATTTAGGAATCCTTTTGTAACGGAACCTTGTAGCAGGTACTACGATGGGCTCATTATTGGGCTAGGTGTGTAGGAAATGCAAGTATAAAAGTCAACAACGTAATAATAACTGGTGGAGTGGTTGCCTAATAGATTAACTCTAATTATATTCTAAGAATTACTATAAGGAAGGAACTATCTAGGTAGGGATTAAGGGTCCTTAAATACACAACCGTACTCCTAAGAAATCCTTCTTATACGTAATATACGTATACTCTATCTACTCTATTATAGATCCCGCAGATTATATAGATTATATAGATTATATAGATTACATTATATAACTTATATTACTATTCCTTGTTATATAGTTCTACTAGCTCTATCCTAGACCGTGCTTATATTAACTAACTAGCTTCTTTTAACTCTTCTCTAAGTAGTTATAATATTGTACTTAAAGCGTCCGTAACACTATCTCCCTCCTCTTTATCTTTATCCTTAAAGATTTCTAATATCTCTAAGTTATTTACTAGAGGTATAATATCCGTCTAATTAATTTAGTTAATATTATTGCTTATTATACCTAAAGCAATTTCTTCTTCCTCTACAGCCCGTTAGTCTCGTACCGTTGCTATTATATTATCTTTTAGTAAGATTATACCGTCTCCGTGTTCTCGTTATACAAAAGAGGGGTTAATTTACGTTATATTGGCGAGTCTTTTCTCCTAGTAACCCTCTTTATATTTAGAGTGCACTAAAGCGAATATTTGTTCGTCCTGTGACGTTCGCTCTATCTCTAACACTAAGTATACACGTCCTATTACTCTTAATAGTTGTTAAGTTCCCTAAGTAATTTGTTATAGGGTTTTGTATTTAATCTGCCGCTATAAAGCTTAATAATAAGCTCTTAGTGGCCTTGGCGGAACTTCGTTATTCTTATAACGCTAAAAAAGAGGCTGCTAATGCTTAATAGCAAGCTCTTAAATCTCGTCTTGTTATATCCGCTCGATTAATCCGTCTTAAGAAGGTTTATAAGAAGGTCCGTTTTAAGAAGTAGAAACTTATAAAATAAGGTCTATAGGAACTTAGTAATAAGAGAACTAACTTTCTTCCTATAAAGGAAATAACTCTAAGTAGTTTAGCAGTCGCTCTTCCTAGGTCCCCCTTAGGTAACTCGTTCTTTAGCGATCCTTTTTTATTAATATTATCTAACCTATTCTCTTTTAATACTCCTATACCTTTCCTATAGCGTTCTTTAAATTCTTTAGTAGCTCCTAGGTAGTCTTATTATAGCCTATCTACTTTACCTTATACTATATTTTATCGTTAATGCCTTTATAGCTAACGATCTTTAAAACTTACTATTTATCCTCTTCTTGCCCTCTATATATGTCTGCTTTATAAACTAGTGGCTTAATATCTCTGTATACTAGCTCTAGCATCGCGATATACTATACTAGGTAGATTTTTATTTTAGCTAATAGGTTTAACTTAAATATAACCGGTGAAATCCTCTATATAATTTTAAAAGGTCCTAGTCTAACGTAGTCTAACTTCTTACTTAGTCGTTAACTTTTGAAATTTTTATATAGTAGCTATATTTTATCTCCCTCCTTAAGATCTAGTCCCTTAGATCTCTTAGCGTTATAGTATTTCTTTATTCTTTGCTATACTACCTTAGCTGTTTCTATAAGGTCTGCATAAAGATTTATTAAAGTCTCCATTCTCTACTTAGCTATACTACTCGTCTTCTTTACTTAGCGTGGCGATAACGATATTCTTAGCTTATACCCGTAATTCGCCTTAAATAGTAAAGTACCTATTCCTTCCTATAGTATTATATTGTATATAAACTATATAACTAGTAATAGTAATACCTAATTATTCTACGTGTAATTAATATAGTGCCTTAAATACTGCTTTAGTGTCTAATTTAGTCTTTCCGTTTAACTATCTATCTGCGGATAATATACGGTGGAAGTTACTGCTTAAACTCCTTATTCCACTAAGAATACCTCCTAAAATGCTACTATAAATCTTAGATCTCTATCCGATATAATTTTGCTTAGTACTCTATATCTTATAAACACTTCTTTAATATAGATTTTAGCGACATCTTCCGCTAAGATTTCTTCCGTATAGGCTATAAAGTATCCCCACTTTATAAGCTTGTCTACTATTACTAAAATCACATTATAATCTTGCCCTGTAATAGGATCTCTTAATTTTAGTAACTTAATAATAAAGTCCTATAATATAACCTCCCATAGTCTCTTTAGTATTTTAATAAGTTATAGCCCTCCGTATGGCTTATGCCTTATTAGTTTATTTCTTTAGCAATCTAGATACTCCTTTATAACTTTCCGTGCTATACCCTAGATTCCGTTAATAATATACTCCTTCTAGAGTCTTAACACTAAGCCTATAGCTCCGTTATGTCCTTAAGTTAGTCCTTTATAGAAATCTTCTATAAAGTGCTCTGCTATGCTTTTTAGGATATACTTTACTTCTTAGTTTTTATATATATCTATTTATAGATCTTCTAGTTATACTTTTAGAATTCTTTACGCCTAAAAGCTCTTTAGTAACTTATAAACCCTCTCTAGTTTATCTTCCTAAGTTATTATAATTTTTAAATAATTATATCTAATTAACCTATCTATATCTTTTCGCAGTAAAGCCCCTAATAGCTTTTCGTTATTTTATAGTTTAGCCTTTTAACTTAATATATCGGCTTACGTGTTATTTATACCCTTAGTATACTAAATCTTAAAATAGTATTCTATAAGTATCTCTGCCTATTTAACCTGTCTTTAGTTAAGTTCCTTTATTATTAAAAATCCTATTAGGTTTTTATAATCTATCTTAACTATAAATAGTTCTTCTATACCTTATAAGAATGCTCTCTATTCCTTTAATACTATAATTATACCTAATAACTCCTTATTATAGATGTTATAGTTTAACTCTAGTAGTATTATCTTTTAACTATAGTATGCTACTAGATGCTATCTATCTAAATACTTTTATATAAAGTATACTCCTAGTATAAAGTCTAATATATCTATTTCTATAACTGTTTCTAGTCCTAGTTAATAGATTTTAAGAACTAGCTCCTAGGTAAATAACCTCTTAACTTCCTTAAATAGTTCTTATTATTCTTTTCCCTATATCTATAGTTCTTCTTTCTTTATTAATCGCGTAAATAGCTTAATATTCTTTAACTATTATGCTATAAACCTTCTGCAGTAATTATAAAACCCTAAAAATAATCTTAACTATATAACGTTCTTTAGTTCCTACTAATTTACTATAGCCTTAATCTTTTTTAAATCTATACTAAGTTAGCCTAGTTTAATAATAAATCTAATAAAATTGGTCTTCCTAGTAAAGAACTCGCATTTCTTAATTGTTACTAGCATTTATTCTTCTTATAGTCTCTTTAAGACCTATTTAATATATTCTCTATATTCTTCCTTAGTTATTAAGTAAATAATAATATCGTTAAGATATACTATAATAAATTAATTTAAGTATTCTCCTAATATATTATTAATTCGCTTCTAAAATGTTACTAGTATATTTATAAGCCCGAATTATATAACTAATGGTTTATATAGTTCTTCCTTTAACCTAAAGGCTGCCTTCTATTTATTGCCTTCCTTAATCCTAATCTAATAGTATACCTATCTTAAATCTATCTTTATAAAGATTTACGCATTACCTATTCTGTCTTAGATTTTGCTAATTAAGGGTAAAGAATACCTATCCTTTCTAGTAATACTG
>Ga0307515_10012952_pt1 | contig 15633 bp, 13 predicted proteins | sample 17_EM_MG_FD_194513 | JGI IMG/M metagenome (GOLD analysis project Ga0307515, IMG submission 194513) | Populus trichocarpa ectomycorrhiza microbial communities from riparian zone in the Pacific Northwest, United States - 17_EM | ecosystem: Host-associated > Plants > Roots > Unclassified | place... | reverse complement strand
AAGCTCGCTGTACTCCAGTTCTATAAGGTTGATGATAGCGGCAAGGTCCAGAGGTTGAGGAAGGAGTGTCCTAATGCTGAGTGTGGTGCTGGTACTTTCATGGCTAATCATTTTGATAGGCACTACTGTGGTAAGTGTGGCCTTACCTATGTTTACCAGAAGGCTGGTGGTGATTAAGCTTTTTTTTAATCCTTAAAAGAAAGTATTGAACAAGGATTTTTGCCAATTTATTATTTTCTTGCTTAGAACATGGTTGATGGTGCCCTTATAGTTATATTTTGTTGGTATTAACTGTTAATTTGGAGTTTAATTATTGGTTAATTAGTTCTTAGTGTTTTTTTTTTTTATCTGTGCTTGATGTGGGTTTTAATATAATATTCATGGGGATGAACCCTTCTTGATATACTTCCATGGGAAAACTGGCTTTAGCCCTGTAATCTGCTTCACAAGTCAGCATGCCCCATATGAGAAGTAAAGGATTGTCACTTGCCAGCAGACAACGGCGGGATATTGAGTATTAAAACTAACCGCTGCAAACAATCAATGTTCCCTGTCTTGCATCAATTGGGTGATGTATTGGCGTCTGCTAGGAAGAAATGAGATTGTTCCTGCTGCTTGTTAGACGTCTGGTTAGCATAGCTTGCTCCAGGAACAAACATATTACATGCAGAATCTTAAAAACCAATGTCTCAAGGTAAGAGAATTTTCTTTAGAAAATGCTGCAGGATGAGTTCATTTCCTAGTAGTAACTATAAAAGTAATTTAGATTTCCCGTTTGGAATGTCTTCGCAAAGGAGTTATCTAGGGGATTACGTAAGAGGATGGAGAATTTCTTGGTAATAGAAGAAATCGAAAGCCAATTTCAATGTCCATTTGAACAAATCTTGGTTTTTTTAGCTTTTCCTCTAGGGTTTAGATTGTTTTTGTTTCAAATAGGCATTGGAAAACCAAATAGTAAGTCATAAACAACAGATAGCTCTTTGTTAACTCAACGTGGTAGACTACCGACTCTTAACTAGTAACTAGAAGGTGTTTTCAGATGCTTCCATCATGCTCCTAGTTACAATTTCACCAAAAACTGAAATTTAAGTTCAAACTAGACACATTAGTTGACCGAAGGGGTTTCTGGCGATTTTTCCGAGCTTCGGAAGTTGTTTTACCAGCTTAGCTACAGTGGATGTAATTGAAGCTGTGGTTAAAACATGAACAGGCTGCGCTTATCTGGTGGAATGTTTATTAACGCAATGTTGCAAGTGGAAAACATGAACAAACAATTTTACTTAAGCCGAAGGAAAGATACCATGCCCCTTGGAAGGGGAACCTGTGAAGACAACAACTGGTTTGTGACAGAGAGAAAGCACAGAAATCGCTTGCTCACACATATCAAAGCGTGCAAAAGAAAATATATTTAATCACCAAACAGATCCTATACATTAGTTTCAGATGATTCCGATTGGATACCTGGCCAACAACTTCATACCTTTTGAAAATGTATCAGCAAGAGACTCGCTTGGTGATGTGAGCAAGACAATCATATTCGAAGCCTTATTTTGCATCCATCCACTTTCAAACGACTCTATGAGTGAAGTCCTTGAAAAATTTCTTGAGCATTGTTGTAAGTGGACGTGCTACTTGTGCTAAAGCGGACGTAGTTGAAGACAATATTGTTGTGGTTAACAGGACAGGTAGATTGAGGCTGGATGGCGCAATGCATGGTAACGCGGTTCCATAAGTACCATACATAGCAAGCAGACATATTTGAAGCTCAAATTGCAAGGGAAATTCACTTGTGAGGACATAGATCATGTAAAGAGACATGGAAAACCCTACTGAGTTGAAAAACACAAACAGCATGAAGCCAACCTTGTTTGTGGTAGCCATAATGGACTGACCTCCAAAGTGAGCATTGCTGCTGCTGGTACTATTAGTATGGTCAGGAATGTTTGTATCTTGCCAAACTCCTCCTGGAGGGTTGACTCCAACTTGGAATGTTGCAGTTGCAACCAAAACAGCTATAACTAGTAGTGTGCTGCGCGCTTCGCTAGGTGAATCCCTCCCCTTTTTAAACTTGAAGTATTCTATCAAATTATTTCCGTTTGACAGGCATCTCTCTGGTGTTGAGGGGTTGTCAGTAGAGGTTTGATTGTTGGAAATGGTAGACTGGATGATATCTCTTGCTCTTGTTGCTCCCGCGCTTCGAAGGATCTCAACAATTTCTCTATCCCCTGCTTCGCTTGGGAAAATTAGAACCATGTCGAGGGCGGTGAGGCCACTATGGTTAATGGCATTCACTTCCAACGAGCCTGAACTTACAGTTCCACTTCCAAGTAGCATTTCTAACACCTGCAAGGACAACTTATCTCATTTTTGCATATTTTTTAGTTTTATATGTTAAGACAGCAGTCAAATTACTGCAGTTGCTAAGTTGGATGACTATTTGCAGGGGCCATGCACAAGTAAATTGGGTCAATTGGCATTGTGGCCATCCCCAACATTTGCTAGACTCAGGTTCGAATCTCGTTAGCTGAGAACCCCCGATATGATGCATAACCACTACTAACGTGGAAAAAAAAGCAGCTCTTTGTTTAGATGAAGTCCTGTAACGGTGTAACCCCTGATACCTGAGAACCAAATACCTAAAACGGACGGGGCAAGAAATATATGGACCACTTCAGTTTTCAGAATAAACATCGATACGTGGTCCTTGGTGATCAGACTATTAGGAATGTGCAGACGGCTTGCTTTCCTGGTCTTGGTACTCCTCTGCATCCCATGTGTTCGCCTGGTCTGTTCAGAAAGATTAAGCCTCAGCATTGGTTAGCAGCGTCGAAAAGACCAGGCCCCCGCTGCATCATTGGGACTAGATTCTACAGGGTACCCTTTTTGTTTAAAATGGACTGAGCTTTACATGTATTTAGAGGTTGATCTCTTTTTGTTGTAATATAGACGGTGCACATTTTTATGTTATGGTGGGCCGACCTAACAACCAAAACATAGGCATTCCCCTTACTGTGGGGGCTGTTGCTAATCTTTCTGCCTATAGTATGAACTCAAAAGGTTCCACTTGAAAAAAGTGTGAATATGAGCCGTCTAAAATCTTGTTTAATGATTATTCTAATTATTTCACAAGGGCCTAGATTTGAAGAAATATCTGGAGATGGACACCTATGGTTCAACTATCCAATTTTGACCTTGCTTAGTCTAAGAAAGAAGCTCTATTTTAATACAAATGTTTTGAATAATAGCCCAATGGCCCTGTCAAAGTCGGTACCTGATTGCTCTTCTTCACCGGAAAAGCATCACATAGACAGAAGGTCTTTGGATATCCATCCTTGATGGGTGATCGTGAAAATAAAGGTAATCAAGGCATTCTGTACTTCTGCATCACCTAGGACTTAGTAGGTTTATCTAGAGATCAAGTGTACAAGTGCAACTAGCTGGAATAGAAAACCTTATCAACCATATGAGCTAGTAAGTACCGGGAAGAAAAAAGGAAACAGACAGGAGAAGAATTTATTACCTCGCGTTGTTTTTTCCAGCTTGCAAGGTGCAAAACTGTATTCCCTTGCTCATCTTTCATGTTCAACAAGTATTCCTTGTTCATGTCTTTGATCCAGTCCCCCAATATCTTTATTGCTTCAAATCTGTTATTCTTGACCGCAAGATGCAAAGCATTCTCCTTTCGATCAGTCTCATCTTCAATACAATCAGGACAATCTGAAAGCATTGCACTGATCACCTCCGCCCTCCCTTTGATAGCTGCATAGTGTAGAGGAGTCATTTTCTGTCTTCCCTCTAACCGGCAGAGTTTGATGTCGACTTTCATTAGCTCCTTCACAATCTCAACATGGCCATTGGCTGCTGCTATATGCGTAGGGCTAAAGCCTTCTTGGTTTACCTCTTTGGCAAAAACTGGTTTCAACTTTATAATCTCCTTCACAAAGTCGACATGCCCCATATCAGCAGCAATATTCAAGGGATTCTCAGCAGACAGCAGTGTGATGTTGAGGATTAATGGATTTTCTGTCAGCAACCGCTGCAAATAATCGATGTTTCCTCTTTGAGCTGCCTCAAACAGCCTTGTATCCATTATATTATGCAGTAACCTTAACTAGGATGGAAACAGATTGTCTTTGCTAAGGGTCTTTTCAGCAAGCAGACTATAAATAACGTTTGAAGAAGAATTCTCGTCGGCAGAAGATATCCTTGTCTGTTTTTTTTTTTTTTTTGCGAGGCCTCAGATGATGACTGCATGAATCATAAGGTAGTCACTATGGTTTGTCTATAGTGAAAAATAAATGAAACTCATATCATATACCTTGAGTGTTTGAACTGGAAAACTTGGAATTAAATATGGTATTAAAAATAGGACCTGCTCCTATCAATAACCTGTAACACACTCTCTGAATAAAAATTAATAAACACTTGTAAGACATGCTTCTACTGAATATTTCGAGTAAAAATTGTTGAGATCCTTGATTACCACCATTATGTGTCTTGTATGTGTATTTAGTGCTGGTACCATTTCCTTCTGTAGGAAAGATTTTGATCGTCGTCAACCAACCTTAGTTTGATACTATCACTTGTCAGCATTTCCTTCTGAGGGAGGTTTTTTTTCTTTCTTTTTTTATAAGAAGAATAATATGAAAGATCACGGTATAGCAAGCCAACCAATCCTGCTACAAGGTCATTCATCAGAATTCATTAAGCCTGCTAGCAGTAAAATCCTTACCTTGAGAGGAAGCCAACTACTTGCTCTTCTGTCCCTTCGCAACATTAGTATTTCAAATCTTAAGCATAGCTCCAGGAAAAACGGCAGAATTAAGTGGCTTTTATTCAGAACTTTCAAAAACAAAATCAAGAGCAGCATTAGAGCACTGGAGAGAGCAGGTGTTTCCTCAGAAGCACCTTAGAGCCAGTATTACAGATTTTGGAATCTAAATCAGAACCTCACACCAATTAGAACAGCTCAAAGTCATAGCACTGGTGGTCTATGGGGACTGGGGATGCTCAACAGAAGCTATAGTTGAGGTGTGAGGTAGGACTCATCATGTAGCAAACATGCATGCTGTCTTATAAATGATTGATTGTCCAATTAAAACAGTAAGTCAGGCTTGAAAAGCTTTAATTATATTTAAATTATTTTATTATGCATCTAAAATTTTAAAAAAAAAAACTAATTTATCCTTTACAAATATGATAATGAAAAATGTATTTTATAAAAAAAAAAAAATCTTGTCCTTGTAGACCGGTTTATTAATTTTTATTGTGAATAGCAAAATTATAACTTTATTGTAATTGCCTTCATAGTTTTTTTTTTTTTTTTTTCTAATTCCATAACTTAGCACTCTGGTTTTGTTCAGGAGACCATTGATGGTATCTTCTTTGTTCAGTTCTCTGATCCAATCCACCAGTGCTTTAACTGCTTCAAATTGGTTGTTCTTGATAGCAAGGTGCAAAGCAGTCTCTTTTTGAACAGTCAAATCTTCAATACAATCAGGGCAACTGGAAAGCATTACACTTATTACCTCTGCCCTTCCTTTGATAGATGCCTAATGAAGAGGAATAATCTTCTCTTTCCCTTCTAATCTCCCGCACAATCTCTACACGGCTGCAGGCTGCTGCCAGGTGCACTGCACTGAAGCCTTCTTGATTTATTTCTCTGGCAAACGCTGGTTTTAGTCTTAATATCTCTTTAACAAAGTCAACATGGGCGCCAATCGAAGCAATGTGTAAGGGATTTTCTTTAGAGAATATTGCAATTTTGTCGAGGATGAGTGGATTTTCTCTCGGCAACTGGTGCTAGGGCTCTGCATTTCCGGTTTGAGATGCCTCGAGCAACCTTAGATCCGTAGTGCCGCTGTCTTCTATGAGATGTTTTGGCAAGTAAGAGTTATGTAGGTGGTTGCTGCATAGAGAAAAGGGGAGGAATTACCGTGGAAGTACAAGAAATCTTAAGCCTTTTTTAATGGCTAAATTCAAAAGAAATTCTGCAACAAGGAACAGAGACGAGTAGAGTTGACCAAGATCTGAGTAACCACCAAATCGACATAAAGCAAATTGAATTACTGATAGTCATTTCAATGTTGAGATTACAGAAAATGTTCAAGCACAGAAAAGAGAAAACGAGAGGTGGGAGTGTTTTATTTACAATAGGAAATTCGTAAACAGAATTATTACAAGTTGCTCCCTAACTTCATTTTCTATTCCTCGACAAGTTCCCTGAAGGGAACGGCCTTACAAGGACAACAATGCCTGTATCTAGATGAAACCACAATCTACTCTCGATACATGCAAGTGGGTCATGACTCGAAGACATCGAATATCATTAATCCCCTTGCAATTTATTCTAATATATTGGGCAGAAAGCGTCTGCTTTATAACAAATGCTTGAATTGAATCAGAAAAGAATAATGGGCCACCGGAGAAGATTAGAGCCCTTCAATGGATTCAAGATTGTATTCCTGAGAAGTTGAAGCTTCAGCCTCTCTACTTTCCTGTAATTTTGGCTTCTTGATGGCATCAAGAGTCTGTAAATACGTGTAAGAAGCACTCCGATTCAATGGACCACCCGGATTGCTTATTCTACTAGCAAGGAAGCGTCGGATCAGGCCTCTCAAGAATGGAGCCATGGTGTCTGGTTCATGTTCCAAGTAGTACATAACTCCTCCCATGCATGCACAAAATAGGGCCACCTGCAAAATCGCCAAACCAGAGTCTCACTCAGCCATACAAGTTCAAATATTGATTCAGGAAAGCATGCAAAACATTTGTGGTATTCATTGTTCAAGGGGGTCATTAAGTTTTAGTGTCTCTGTGAGTGTTCGTACACATTTGAAGCAACCCTTGGGCAAATCAATTTGTTAACCCCGCGCACATAAATTGTGTGCAAAACAAAACATGCATAGCCCAAACCCCAACCATTAATTGACTCCTGTTTGTCTCCCGGCTGTGAAATAAGTTCTTTAATTACAGTTACAAATTGCAACAGGACCACTCAGTTGAATTTTTTTTTTTTTTTACAAGGAGGAGATCCTATTTTACCAATAGCAAAATACAAAAAGAGAGGTGCAACTCAAAAGAGATGCCAATCAGCTGATTTAGTGGAGCATATTCATGCCATTGCCTTTTCTTGCCTTTTCCTGATAATGGATAGCATCATAAACAGAAAATCAACAGGGAGCATCAAGTAGAAGCTAGCATCATCCAGAATAAAGTAGGTAAAATAGATATCTGTATTTGGAATTGAGTTTGTTGAGCCAATGCAAGTAGGCCATATTGTACAAAAGTAATACCTCAGCATTCTTAATATTTGGAAGCACGTGGTGGTTCACTAAAATATACCACAGTGAATCTCCAGCCCTTGGAAGAACATACAAGGCAAGTTCAGCACGTCTAGATTTTTTCTCCAGTAGTACAGAAAGGGCAGATATTCCACCTGCGATCCAATATACAAGTTTGTGGTCTCTTGTCGATATTTTTCGATGAAGGCATATCACCCCCTTGCATCATCCACAAACTACTAAGAACAATTGAACATATTCACCATTTTAACATAAGAAAACTCAAATGAGTTAACAGCTACCTGAAAAATTCCAACAAATGCAGATAAGAATGTCGTTGAGCGAACAGCATCTCTAAGAGCTAGCCAACATGTCCGAGCAGGAGCATCCATGAACTAGAAGGAAAGGATAATATTGGACAAAAGAAACATTAGTTCCAGAAATGAAAACATCGACCATCATCCTTCACAGAACAGAAATACAATCCCCGCCACAAAAAAAAAAGATGTGGCCAAGACATGTATTGTTATGTGAAAAGCATGTGAGACTATCTTAAGAGGTGGAACTATTCACAACTCCATATACCGTAAATTGTAAATTAGATATTTTCTAACAGCTGTTTATATAACTTTTCATTTTTTTTAGCATGCAGTTCTGCCTCCTGTTTCCCTCCCAAGACTATGCTTAGGCATACCACAACTAGTTAATTGCTTCAATGGTTCTTTTCTAGTTTTGAATGCACTAGCAACCTAAATGCCTGAAGATGGCATAATAGCATTAATAACAAACACAAAAAGAATAATAAAGAAGAAAACCAAAATCATACAGAATCAGCTTGAGTCAAAGATTACCTTCTGCAGGTGCAGAACAACATAAGGTACAAAAGTCAGTGAGAAGTAAAGTGGAAATGTTTTCCTGAACGTTGCTGATGCTGCATTAGCATTCTGAGCTAAGCATGAATTTGTGCCCGGATGAACAACAGAACAAGGAATAATTGAAGGGAATTCTTCCAACTTCACAGAGCCCAGTTTCCCTCTGCGAGATAAAAAAGCTGACAATGAGGCAACATCCAGTGGGCCACCTCTACAAGTTTCTTTTACAGCCTTGTATACAGGCGCTGCAACTGGTCCAGTCTTCTGAATGAAGTCTTGATATGCTTTTGGCAAGCTCTCAGGACGCATTATAAAGGCATACATAACCTGAAAACCCATAATTAAAGACATGAAGAAATTCAGAAATTAATAAAACAATAATGGAAATGACATGATAATGTTATGTAACATATATAAGCAGATGAATGGAGAGGTGATGGAATTAATAAATAACTTTCTCAAAACATAGAGAACAAAGAAATTAAAATTTTGCAGGCAGGGATGTGCATTCCACAACCGTTACTATTACCGGTATATAAATCATTACAAGAAATTAATACGTGGTGGCTGATCCTCAGCTTGCATGTTTTTCATGGATTTAAATCAGGCTCAATATTGAAAAAATGTTCCTCTCATAAAAGATTCATATAGACTAACTCGAGCCATTTTTCTCTCTTATAATCATTCTTGAACCTAGATCATAAACTATAAACCGATCAACCTACTTAATCAGAGAAGGTCCTTATCTATTTTCAAGGCCAGCAACATCACTACACCCTTTCCTCTACAAACTATGACTTATGATTGTACATTGACTTTGCTAATAAACCTTCTAGTTCCTCACCTTGCCTTTGCTAAATCTTCAACCAGAACTACAATACTCCTCACTGGTGTAGCAATGTCTTTGTAGAAGCCAAAACATCAAACCAGCTCTCCTACATAACTGTTGTAATTCAATTAAATACATTTATTACCCTCTGCTTTCCCATCTTACCACTCAATCATCTCATTCATCTTCCATTATCATTCCAATCAGGCTAACTTTATTTTACTTGATTAACCAGTGTTCCATCCCCACACAAACATGGCTGACCATTTAGCCGTGTTACTATGCTTCAGTATCAACTAGATAGTTCAGATGCAACTCCACTTCCTCCACCAATTCTTATTCCACTCACATCATTAATTCTTTGTCCCATATAAAAATAAGTGGTCCATGTCCAGTCTCTAGGCTGCAAACCTTACCAGCTTAACCAATTCTCATTTCCTGCCTTCATAAGCAGGTTTGAATAATGACTTCACAGAAATGTTCTTACAAATACATGGTCTCATGCATCAAGGTGAACTTTGATTTACCTGGGCACAAGCAATTGCAAAGAGCAAAGCATCTCCATGTCTCCAATGACTTCCCCAAAGATGAAACTTGTTTTTAGATTTTGCAGAATTATAAGCAGACTGATGAGAGGATCTAGTGTTAGACTGGCAAAATAAAGATCAAAAGCTTACCAATAAAATATCAAACTGTACTCATATACCTGAGCTACCCTAGCCAAGAGGTATAGAGCAAGAGTACGTCTCCGGTTTGAATCATCTAATGCTAAAACAGACAACCCTGCAACCGAACCTGCTAAAAATCTGCTCCATCACCCCCTTAAACAATGTCATAACCAAAGAATAGGTTCTATCAAAGCAGTTATAAATCATCATAACATAAACTAAAAAAATACAGTAAATTTTCAAACATTCATTCACCACTTACGCATTAATTGGCGTTTCTTTCCTTCTAAACTTCCTCAAAAAGCATCTCAGTGCATGATACGATCCAGTAAATCCACCAAAAAGTAACCCAACACGACAAGCCTCCTCTCTCACTATTAAATCCTTCTCCGAGACAAGTTGCTGCAATACAAAATCCAAATTCTCACACATTGCCAATAAAGCATTCTCTATATCCATTTCTACACCAAATTAAGCAAATTCCCAAAAAAAAATCAAAATTTCAACAAAAATAATGCAACAAAAATCCACTGGATGATTTCAATCAATAACACAATAGACCAAACCAATCGTTTAAATTACGAAACTGCCATCACCAGCAAGAAATTAATCCAAAATTCGAACATTTTTTATGCAAATTCTCTCCTAAATTCAACCGATAACACAGTAAATCAAACAAAAAACCCTAATTTTACATCCCCTACAAAATTATGAAACTGCCATGAAACACTTAAGCCGTATACCTTGAGGTCGAGAATAGAAGAGTAAGAATGTCCTTTAGCAAGCTTGAAAGCACGAAGCAAAATGCCGATACCGACGCGAACACCATAAGAGAGAAGGAAGCTTTGACAGAGATTACCAATTGCATGAGCGGCACAGGATTCATCAGGTCCGTGATCGCAAGGAGGGTAAGGACCATGGACTGCGTTTCTACGGTGGAGATCCTCTATTGCCTCGCGGAGGCGTTCCTCTGCCTCGCGAAGGCGTCGCTCGGCGTCGGAATTGTCGTGATGGAGGAGTGGTTGCGGAGAGGATGCCGATTTGGAGAGGGACGGCATTTTTTGCGTTTTGACAGTAGGGGAGGAGAGTGTGTCCACACTCAAAATGTTTCTTTTTCTCGCGGTGATAACGCATTAACCATAAGGTAATGTGCCCTAACTTTGGTTATAAAGTATTTCCACAGGACAACTTACAATAATTTAATGAATTTCCCTCTTTAGAAAAGTAACTTTTTGTATTTAATTTACATATTAATAATATTTTTAGATAAAAGAAATTGATGACTTTTTAGATTTTGTGACGTGGAGGAAAGCGAAAAATGGCATGGATTTTAGGTGTTTAAGGATTTTGGTTCGGCTGGACCACTTGGTATTAATAACGTTGTCTTTTCACAAACAGTAGGGGTATTATGTAAAGCTGATGCTCTCACGGTCTCACCAGAACCAACATTAAGGGCTCTTTTTTATTAATATTTTTATTTGTTAAAAGATTGATTTTCCCTAATTCAAATATATTATAATGAAATAACCATAGGATCAAAATACCCCTAAACTCCTTTTAAGTTCTTTTTTTTTTATTTTGTAAGAGCGATGAAGTAATTTTGTTGCTTTAAAAAAATAAAATGAAGTAAAAGCCCCTACTACTCTCTTACTTTTTTTATTTGCTTTAAATGATATTTATGTCATTTAACTATGTAAAAAAAAATTAATGAACAATTATAATCCCAATCAATTTTATAATAACAAATGAATCATATGAAAAACATCATTTTATCCTCAAAGATAAATTATTTTTTGTATTTGAAAAAACAAAAAAGTCATTACACTGTAGTAATCCATAATACAATGAGTCTAGCTTACAGTAAAACATTAATGGAGTCTGGATTTTTTTTAATTTTAATAATAATAATAACAATTTTCATAATCCAATTTTGATTTTCCCAAACTTTCTTATTTTTTATGTAAAAATTTTTTTTTCTTTAAATGGGAAAAAATAATACTTTAGATCAATCAGATATGCATAACTGTTCAAAACGTTAGGTGGATGAATAATTTAGAATCTTATTAAAGAACTATTGGTAAATATATTGAAAATTTGATCAACATTGCACAAATTGAAGGTTTAAGGACCAACATGGACAAGATTGTAAAGTTTAGCGGTCCAATATGGACAAATAAAAGCTTAATAAAAAAGAAAGCTAAATATAGTAGCAAAATTGCAAAAAATAAAGAAATCAAGGGTTTAATTAAATTTTAGAAGGATTAATTAACTTAATCAGAAGTGATATTAAAATAAATAAAAGTTTGAAGTGTTAATTGAGGATTGAGTTGAAGAAATTGGAAATCAAGAACCATGTTGTAAGGCACACGGAAATCTAAGAGTTCAATTGTAAAATTCCAAGGGTTAAATTACAAATATTATCAAAGATAAAGGATAATTTTAAGCTTAATCGAAAGGTTTCAAAAGTTGGAAGCAAATTAAAAAAATTACTTTAATTTAACCTGATTAGACACACCAGGGACCAGAACCATGTTGTTCGCCGTTCATTTTCTTCCTTTTGAATTAGAGAAGCTGCCGGAAAACCACCTACACAGGTTTCGTTGAGCCCGATTTTCCCACCAAAACACATGAAATCCTCCCCAAATCACAGCACAAATTACTTCCTTCAAGTCTCACTGGTTTTTTCAGTTTCCTTCGTACTTAAAATGCTCTCGTGGCACAACAAGAAGTTCTCCCCCACGATCCAAAAAGATGAGGATTGTTTCTGAGCAAGAGAACTGTTTTGATTTGGTGTTAAAAAAGGCTTCATTCCTTCTGAAAATAGGGGGAAATCAGATTTAGTGGGGGTTTCTAGGGATACCCTTTCTATTTGGCCTATAAAACCTTAGCAAAAGAGGAGAAAAAAAGGGGGACGACCCAGGAGTTTCAAGTTCTGAACTGTCAGCAACCATCAAACCTCGAAAAAGACCACCTTTGAGTTTCAAAAATCCAAGACGCAACCCGACCACTCATCCCTTCCTTCATTCACTGACCCAAAACCAAACCTACATCTCAGAATCTCAGCCAAGTTACATCCTTTTGTTCTCAAATATTTACAGTCCTTCAAAGAAACTCGCCCCAAAAGTAGCTCAGCCCAGTCACAGCAGTTCCAAGAGAGGAAACCAACATTTTTAGCGAGAAGAAAGTGGCAACGACAGTAGTTATGACCTGAAGGAGACGAAAGCAGTACTAAAGAGCATCAACGACCTCCCTTTATATAAAGAATAACTTGGATTAGAGAAGGAAGGCGCAGAGAAATAATAGCAGCACAACGACTGGTAAGTTTTTCCCTTTATTGCTTCGAACTCCTAGGCTTTCCTCTTGTGTATTTGGATTGCTATGGTACGAGAACATGATTAGAGTTTGTATATGATTAGGTCAGATGGTATTGTTTTTGGTTTCACTGATCAAGTCCAGTTTTTCTGCTGTTAGGGAACCATTATCGTTTTGGAATGCATAGCCTTAGATATTTGTTGGTAGTAGATAGGATTTTGGCATCTTTTTGCATATCATGGAGAATGGTTCTCATATCAAGTTTCTTGTTTAGCCATGAGTGTACATTTGACCATCTTCTATGCTCATTGCTTGATCTGTTTTCCTTGAGAGTGCATATGTTAGTCAAAATGATGAACAGTTCTGGGAAAGCTTGTTTCATTCTTTTTCTTTCTTTTGGGCTGTATTCTTTGAGCTTTGGGTCCCAAGATTATATCTTCCTTGTTTCTGTGGGCTGCACTGATTTATTTAAGCCATGTGTGCTTGATGGGTTGGGGCTGGTTCTTTTCACATTTTCCTTGGGCTATTAAAAATAGGCAACAGGATTTATTTTAACATGGCCGGGTCCTTTCAAAATTCATTAAAAAATGTTTTTGTATCTATTCGGTTTTCTATTAGCCTTTTCAAAAAAACAAAATCAAAAGTAAAAAAAATAGTTTTGCATATTTTAACATTTGTAAGCATATTTTGTTTAAGCATTTTTGTGAAAAAATAAAAAAAATATTTTACATGCATATTTGAACTTAAATAACCAATTTATTCAACTCATTAAAACTTGATCAAAAATATAAAAAAACTCATTGAACCGATATATCCAAGATTTCAAAATAATAAAACTCTCAATTCTATATTTGTGAATAAAATATATTTTTGTTCATGTTTGAGGTTAATGGACTACCACTGTCTTGAATAATAAAAATAAATAATTTGATTTTTTTAAAAAAATATTTATTTATTTATTTATTCAATGGTGTCAAAGTTAGGAATGTTTGTATTCATCAATACAAAAAATTAAAAATATTTCTAATATTTACTAACACCAGAGTTAAGAATATTAACAAAAAAATTAAAATTAACTTTGAACCCCATATATTCACTAATATCAAAGTTATAAATATTAGATATTTTCTTCATATCAGCACCATAGATGAAAATTTTTTTAGTTGGATATTTATTAATTTCAAAATCAGAAATATTATAGGCAAATTATCAATAGCAAAATAAATCTTTAATAATTTAAGATAAAACCAACAATATTATATTCTCTATCGCATAACTAGTCACATACTCTGCTGACTAGTTAAATTTTTTAATTATCATAATGTTATAGGTTGATTTATTAAATTAGAACTTTTCCTTTTGAAACATAAATTTTTTTTAAAAAAAATAATTACCGTGGTATAATAACAACAACAATAATAATAAGAATTCGAGTTTTGCCGCAAGTACGGTAGGTATTAATACTGAATTTATAACCAAAATCTAACCTTTTTCATTTTCTAATACAAACATTAAAAATAATTTCAAAATAAAATTCTTATTTTCTTAATTTTTTGTACAAGTAAGAAAATAAGTTCAATATTCATAAAATCAACCTCCAATGTAAAATTCCCTTCAACCAAAATCACATCGATGAAAAACTTTTAAGCTTTGTTTCTTCTCTTCTTAATTTTCTTTTTTATTGTTTTAACCAGGGAGAAGAACTTTTTTATACAATTTTTTTTAGTTTTTAATCTGATTGGTTTTAAAATCTCACTACTTTTGGTTTTTTTATTGCAAATGATTTTGAAACTATAATTTTGTTTTTCATGTTAACATCTATTATTATTTATTGAATTCTTAATTAGAAATGGGAATCTCTTAGTTTAATGGACAAGTGTTAGGTGCATGCCATTGTAGAGTCATTAATTGCAGACATATATCAAATAACATAACCATGTTTGGGCCTCAATTGTCACGACTGTGACTAGTGAGTGGCATGTCATCAATCTCTTGTCCTTCTGAGAGATAGGGCTGGCTAGCTACTGCTGTTGGTGCAGCTCAAGAAAGAGGAGAAGATGTAGAGGTGGGGCTGGCTAGCTACTGCCTACTGCTGTTAGTGCAGTTAATTAAGAAGGGAGAGGTTCTCAAAAGAAAAAAAAAGGAGGACCCTCGTCGAGTCAAGCGCTACGGTGACCTCGTGCATGCAATTAGAAACAAGGAAGAAGTGATTTCCCAGTAGGAATCTTAATCAACTCATTAGGATTCCTGAAAAACTAACCGGTTCCTTTGCTGGAACTCAGAAATATATAAAAGCTGCAGCTGTTTTACATTGAAAGAGGTACAAAAAAACAGTACTAATTGCAGTCTTCCCTTTTGTTTATTGGGTAACGATGGATACATATGAACTGTCTAGCTACATTTTGTCTACTTTATTCTCAGAAGCACCAGTATTTGGTGCATTTTGATCTTTCCATGATGCCTGCCATTGCTTGTCATAGAAGGTTGCTTCATCAACCAGCTTTCTCAGGTTTTTGAAATCTTCTGTTCGCCTAAAAAGTATTATGCCAGTGACAGTCACAAAAAGTACGGTTTTGCAAATGAAGTTTCCTGTCTGGCCAACCATATCAAGCCCTGTCAATCCCTCCACAATATACGCTGCGAAGAATCCTACCATTGCCGCTCTACCT
>Ga0307515_10012951_pt1 | contig 15634 bp, 12 predicted proteins | sample 17_EM_MG_FD_194513 | JGI IMG/M metagenome (GOLD analysis project Ga0307515, IMG submission 194513) | Populus trichocarpa ectomycorrhiza microbial communities from riparian zone in the Pacific Northwest, United States - 17_EM | ecosystem: Host-associated > Plants > Roots > Unclassified | place... | reverse complement strand
GAGAAATTCTCTATTGTGATCTCGTCTCTTGGCTTTGTTTCTAGCAGTCATGATTCTGCTCTTTTTATTAAGTGCACTGATGCAGGTCGTATCATTCTGTCTTTATATGTTGATGACATGATTATTATTGGTGATGATATTGATGGTATTTCAGTTTTGAAGACAAAGTTGGCTAGACGATTTGAAATGAAGGATTTGGGTTATCTTCGATATTTCCTGGGTATTGAGGTAGCATACTCACCTAGAGGTTACCTTCTTTCTCAGTCGAAATATGTTGCAGATATTCTTGAGCAGGCTAGACTTACTGATAACAAGACTGTAGATACTTCTATTGAGGTTAACGCAAGGTACTCTTTTTCTGATGGTTTACCTTTGATAGATCCTACTTTATACCGCACTATTGTTGGGAGTTTGATATATCTCACCATTACTCGTCCAGATATTGCATATGTTGTTCATATTGTTAGTCAATTTGTTGCTTCTCCTACTACTGTTCACTAGGCAGCTGTTCTTCGTATTTTGTGATATCTTCGGGGTATAGTTTTTCTGAGTCTTTTACTTTCATCCACCTCTTCCTTGGAGTTGCATGCATACTCTGATGCTGATCATGGTAGTGATCCCACAGATCGCAAGTCTGTTACCGGATTCTGTATCTTTTTAGGTGATTCTCTTATTTCTTGGAAGAGCAATAAACAATCTATTGTTTCTCAATCATCCACCGAAGCAGAATATCATGCCATGACATCTACTACCAAAGAGATTGTTTGGTTACGTTGGTTACTTGCTGATATGAGAGTTTTCTTTTCTCATCCTACTCCTATGTATTGTGACAACCAGAGTTCTATCCAGATTGCTCACAACTCGGTTTTTCATGAGCGAACTAAGCACATTGAGATCGATTGTCATCTTACTCGCCATCATCTCAAGCATGACACCATTGCTTTGCCTTTTGTTCCTTCTTCCTTGCAGATTGCATATTTCTTTACCAAGGCGCATTCCATCTCTCGCTTTTGTTTTCTAGTTGGCAAACTCTCGATGCTTGTAGCTGCCGCATCATGAGTTTGAAGGGAGATGTTAAATAATATTTATGTAGTCTTATTTATTAAGGGTAGAATAGTACTTTCAGTTTAACCTATAAATACTTTATTTGTATTTAGTTTAAGTCTAAGCACTCATAATATACAGATTATTCAGAATTCTAGCCTCCTTTTTGTGTTTGATTTTAATTATTTTAACAGGACTGTCTTAAGCTCTTGTTACAATAATTTCGTTTTCAAAGGTAAGTAGACTGTTGAATATCCCATTTCTTTAAGAGCTCTTTTGTAAGTAAAATAGACTGTTGAATACTTAACAGTTACGGTGACATTTTCTTTGATATTTTGCCATTGTTGACGAGAGTTTTCGTTTTAGTCTACTTGGCTTGGAATTCAAGCACAGTGACATTTTCTTTGATGTTTCAGATTTGGAATTTGCATTCTTCCATTATTGTGCTTTATATTTCTAAATGGTATACCACAAAATAAAAAAAGAAATACGAGAGATGTCAATGTATTGGCCAAGGCATGCTGCTGAACATCATATGATAATTATTCTGCAAAAATAGTAAGTTTCATATTCAGCTCTGCATAAGGATCAGTGAGTAATGATGCAATACTTTTCATCGATTTTCCTTTGTGTGTATATTCATTTCCATCTTGTATAGGAGATCTATAACTGATAAATTGGTGTGTAGGTATTTTCAATACTCAACTTGTCAAGTGACTTGTTGAAGATTTTACTTGAGGCTTTTCTGTTAGTATATCTGCCAAAGAGTCTTCAAATATTACTAAAGGGGGTGAATCATCACATCTTTCAATTATGCCATGGAAAATGGCTTTGACAATGGAAGCCATTGAATTATGAAGTCCTGTTTAATAACATTCAAGAATACTCTCAATTATGCATTTAAAATACATTTTGTATAAATTATATAATTAAAGAATTTTTATTTTTCAATTGTACCATTCTATTAAATATAATTAACGAAAAAGTTAAGTATTTGCGTGCTCCTCACATAATCATCACCAGAGAAGGAAATTAAAAGGGAATTTTTCTTCAATTTCTTACCAAGATAAGTCATAAGCTTCACATGAGATCAAAATATAAAATTCCAAGTCTTTTAAATAGTATTCCTAATTATTCGTTCACATTTCATTCTGTCATCCAGTATTAAAAGAGAAATTCCTTTCAATTTTATCTTATAATAGGGATCATGTGAGAAATACATAGATAATTAACAATTTCATTAACTATATTTAACGGGATGGTTCAATTGAGAAATAAAAATTCTTTAATAGTGCAATTCATACCAAAAAAAAAACTTTTGGTCCCTACCATACCATCATATCTCAAACGAATCGAATCCTTCTTTTTCTTCAGAAAATGATGGCATAGAAATTGATGCAGCAAGTGACAATTATCAAATATCTTACCATTGCTATATATTTTGCTAGGGTACGACTTGAGCTGTAAGGGTTACCTGGATTATGACATCAAGTGAAAATAGTGGGGCTACTGTGGTGGCCATGGATCTGATTCACGCTAATAAAATTCTATCTGCATGTGTATCATAAATGGCACAAGTCGAGGAGTGCTGATTCTACAGGCTGAGCAACCAAATTCACAACATCTTGCTCTCGCATAGGGCATCAATTCATGTGATTAGGTGGAGCGCAACGAGGAAAATAAGAACAAAGAATTATGACATTTACAGGATGCAAAACTTGTCTGCTAGCTTTACAATCATGTATGCTAAATTATATATCACTGATGATTAACGAGGTGCTGATAATTTATCAACACTCCTGACCCTGCCATTTTCACCGTTTTCTACTTGTACATTAAAGGCCCGGATCTCGAGACTGCAAACCGTGTGGTCGTGGACTACGACCTGTGCTCCCAGAAGTTGAGCCGTCGACAAAAATCAAATGCTCAACCCATCCCCCCTGGGCATGAGAAGGAAAAAATACAAAAAAAAAAATAGTAAAAAGAGAATGCCAGAACGCTTAGAAAACGATCAAAAATTGGTTGAGGAGGTTTAAAAATACAAAGATTGAAATTTGACGGTATATCGTTGACCAATGAGAGCCTTTTTTATGATGAAAATTTGATTTGAGAAAGAAAAGTCCAAAATCAAATGTTTATGGACTCAATTAAATTTTGTTGAAGGTTTAATTGGATTTATGAAGGGTTTGATTGCAAGAAAAAGTGATTTTTAAGTCAATTTAGGCTTTAATTGGAAGAAATTAAAGTTCTGGGGTTAAATTATGATTTTTGAGAGTTGATTTGGTCAAATCATGAGCTTAATTGCATAAATATTAAAGTCTGATGGGCAATTAGGAACTTTATTGAAGAAATCCAAAAACAAGGATCAAAATGAAACAAGCGCGCAAATTGAAGGACTGAATCAGAATTGACACATTTTAGCGCCATTTCCTTTTAAATGAAACGATGCGTTTTTAGGTAAAATGACGCCGTTTCATGCACTGTTTCAAAAAAAAAGAAGAGAAAGAAGCAAATGGTGCCATTTTGAACGACACCTTAAGTCTTCTTCTTCCCCTGGACACGCAGAAGATAGGGGAAGAAGAAGCTATTATGTTCCCCTGCAACGCCATTATTTCCCTCTCTCTCTGCCCTCACTTGCCCAAAAATACACGACACAACCCATACCCACACTCACCTGCTATCATGATAAAGAAAGGAGAAGGTATGTCATGTTAGGTTTGTTGCCATTAATGTGCAGCAAATGTACGGCACCGACCATTGACTTTAGCAGCCACCATTGTTGAAGAAGAGCTGGAGTTGGTGGCACCATTCTTGCCTATAAATAGGCACCAATAGAGCAACGCAGTGGGAGCAGAGAAGAGAACAAGAGAGAAATACATGAGGAGAGAAAGAGGGAGTAGCTGCCAAGGGTAGCAGCCCTGCTGCCTTGTGCAGCAGAGAGTGTGAGAGCAATGGGAGTAGAGTTTGAGTGAAGTGATCCTCCTCCTCCACTTGTGTTGTAACCCTTTCTCTAATAATATGGACTTCTCCCATGGATGTAGGCGATTTGCCGAACCACGTTAAATATTATGTCCTAGTGTGCTAAGCCTCCAATGGGCGACTATCAGTACACCATCGGTCCGCGCAAAAGGGCTTGGAATCCCCAACATGCCATACCTTACAGCGGTTGGGGTGGCTGTGCAGAAGCCACCCCACGCCACCCTGCCCTGCACCCTGACGAGACAGGGCAGAGTGGCCTCTCTCTCTTCCTGCTAATAAATAAAGGAAGAGAGACGAATAGAAAGGAGGTTTTTCGGGAGAAACGGGTGAAGAAAAAAAGGAATGAAAACACAGAGAGTGGGTAGAAGAAGATTGAAAGAGAGGGGAGAGGGGACAAAACAAAGAAGATAACATAGAGGAGGATTTTGTTTTAAGAGGAAGGGAAGACAACAAAGAGGAAGGAGGGAAGAACAGAAATCAGAGAGGGGGAGGTTGTTTTTGAGATCAGAGAGGCTCGGTCAAAACAGAAGAGAAAAAGAGGCAAAGAAAAAAACAGAGGCCATTTTTGAAGAGAGAAAGATTTCTGGGGGAAGCTTGCTCTCGAAAAAAAAAAGATGAAAGAGAGAGCGAGATTATACAGAGAAGCCAAAGAAGAAAGGAAGAGAAGGGGGGAAGAAGAGAGGAGAAGAACAGTGATAGAGGGGGAAGAAACGGAACCGAATAGAGAAGGAAAACAAAAAAAAAACAACAAAAGAGAAGACATAGGGGCTGGTATCTTTGTAGAGAAGAAGGAGGAGCAGCACAGTAGTTGCCACCGGGCTTCCAGTCACCGCCACCATCGTTTTTTTCCCCTCAAACCACCACCAACGACAGCGATCGTGCTCCCCCACTCCCGGTAATATTCTCCCCTTCTCTTTCCCCTTGCCTTTGTCCTCCCCTTTGTTGTGTTCTCCATTTGCATGTAGAACGTGAGCAATTCACGTTCTGCAGCAAAGTGGAGAATAATTAGCTGGTTATTATGCTTAGCATAGTAACCAGCCTTTTGTTTTTGGGCTGGACTCAACCCAGACCACGCGGTTGGGCTAAGTCTAGCCCTATAGAAAGGAGGCCCGATTTCATTTTGGGCTGATTTCGGCCTAGATTCCTTTGGGCCGGGTCGGCCCAACAAAAAAAATTCAAAAATCATTTTGGAAAATTTGAGATTTTCCCGTGTATTTTTCTACGCCATTTTGATTAATATCAGTCTGTATTTTATATCGTAAAGATACAAATCCGGTATTAAAATACCTGGTTTTCACAAAAAAAAAATTTTTGTTTTTATGCATACGACCAAGTCTCTCAAAGCTAAAAAAAAAAAATCATATTGTATTTTCATACAACAAAGAAAACTTCAAAAAATATATTTTAGGATGCATTTTGGCTTTAATAACCAGTTTATTAAAGTCAGGAGAACTTAACCAATATTTTAAAAAATCCAAAAAAAAAGATTTTGTTTTGTTTTAATGTCTGGGATTACAAATTTATACGTAAAACGTATTCCCGATATTAAAAATATAGTTCTTCTATAGACATTAGAACGGTTAGGCTTTACCCGATAAGATAAGGACCTCCTTATCGAGGGGGACTTTTCTTAAACCGTAGATAGACCAACAATTAGAAATACAATGAAACCTTAACATATATCAGACAATTAAACAATGCAGCTTACCTTAGGTTGGGCGTATTTAGGGTGCTAATACTTTTCCTTTACGCAACTAGTCTCTGTACCTGATCACTAAGACCAGTTAGGGTTCCTAGTAACCAAAAACTAGGTGGTGACTCCCATTTTATTTTTCCACTGATAATAGACAAGAATTCCTTGTCTCCTCATATTTGCCAGATACCAGATAGACATACCATACTTATTAAGGTGGTGAATGACCGTCGCGACACCGCACACGTGCGATATATCTCTCACAAATACCTCACAACTTTGTGGGATTACTCTCTCTTCTTTCTCTCTTGTGGCGCATCTTAAGGCTTGGATGCATTGCCTATTTATAGGCAAGTATCCATGACTTTATCTTGCAAAAGACAAGTGGCACCCAATTAGTGCCCATATTTATTAATTAAGGCAACACTAATTGGTGCCAAGCTGTCTTTACATTCTCCCATTTGAAGACTTTGATGATTTAATCAAGTCTTCACACTTGATTATCTTCATGCTGCTTACGTTTCTGTTAGGCTATAAGAGGATCTGCACCGTATATACTTGTTAGTGTTGGCTGGTTTGGTCAAAGCATCTGCTGGGTTTTCTTTTGTGTGAATCTTCTGAAAATCCACATTTTCATCTTCCACCACTTTGCGAACAAAATGATACTGAACATCTATGTGTTTTGTTTTTGAATGAAACGTTGAATTCCTTGCAATATGCAAGGCACTCTGACTATCTCAATACAAAAGAATCTTCTCTTGTTTGTGTCCTAGCTCCTCCATAAGTTTCTTCATCCATATTGCTTCTTTACAAACTTGTGTAGCTACCATATACTCAGCTTTTGTAGTGGATAACGCTACAACAGTCTGAAGTTTAGAGACCCAGCTCATAGCTCCTCCTGCAATTATGAACACATAGCTTGTAGTGGATTTTCTTTTCTCAAGGTCACCAACAAAATCTGAATCAACATAACCTCTGACAGTAGATTCTGATCCTCCATAACATAATACGACATCTAAGGTACCCTTGATGTATCTCAAGATCCTCTTAATAGTATTCCAATGCTCTCTACCAGGATTTGCCATTTATCGACTAACTACTCCCACTGCTTGTGTAATGTTTGGTCTTGTACATATCATGGCAAACATTAAACTTTCCACTATTGATGCATATGGTACTTGAGACATCTCCATCCTCTCTGCTTCATTGCTAGGAGACATACTTGAGGATAATTTAAAGTTAATATGAAGTGGGATGGAAATTGGCCTAGCATGTTTGGGATTGTGGTTGCGATTGCTTTTCAAAGTGTTTTTCACTCAGAAATTTATCAAAATATTTTTTTTATTTTTTAAAAATCATTTTTGACATCAGCACATCAAAATGATCTGAAACATCAAAAGAATATTAATTTGAAGCCAAGAAAAAAATAAAAAAATTTCAATTTTTTTCAAAAGCGCTTTTGAAACGCAAAAATAAACAGGCATAATTTATTAATGTATTGAAGCGTTGCAAGATTTTTTTCAAATAATTCTTCTGAGAAAGCCAAATCTTCCTCTTACTTCTGTCTCGGTGAATTTGCATCCCTAGAATCTTGTTTGCTGGTCCCAAGTTCTTCATATCAAACTCCTTAGCCAATTGTGCCTTCAATTTCTTGGACTCGATCTTTGTTGGGGCCTATTACCGACATGCCATCCACATACAACAACAGAATGATGAAATTATCATCTTCTTCAAATCTCTTGTAACACGTACAATGGTTTGAACTGAGTCTGTTGTACCTAAGGCTAATTATGAAGAAATCAAATCTCTTGTACCAACACCTCGACGCTTGTTTGAGACCATATAGAGATTTGTTCAACCTACAAACCAAGTTCTCCTTGCCTGTTTCAACAAAACCTTCTGGTTGGAGCATATAAATTTCTTCTTCAAGTTCTCCATGAAGAAATGCAGTTTTCACATATAACTGCTGTAAGTGAAGATAAAATATAGCACACATCGCCAAAACTACTCTGATTGTAGTAAGTTGTACCACCGGGAAAAATATCTCATTGAAGTCTATTCCTTTTTTCTGAACATATTCTTTCACCACCAATCTTGCACGATACCGCTCCACTTGATCATTGTCATCTTTTGTAAACCCATTTGTTGCCAATGGCATTCCTTTCTTGTGGTAGCGGAACAAGATCCCAAGTGTTATTCTTATGTAGAGCTTCAATCTCCTCTTGCATTGATGTCATCCACATAGATACATTTGTGCTTTTGATAACCTCATGGAAAGTTGATGGCTCTCCATTCTCTATTAGAAGACAATATGCAATGTTGCTCTCAGTAACATATTCTGAGTGCCAAGCCGGTAGTCTTCTTTCACGAGTTGACCATCGAACTTCATGAGTTTCAGATTTTATTTGTTCTTGTTCTTCATGCTCTGGTGCAACTTCAAAAGAAGTATGATTCTGAGTATTTTCCATCTGGACTGTTGTAGTCTCCTTTAAAATGTTATTATTTTCTTCTATTTGCATTTTATCTTATGCAAATATGACATCTCTGCTAATGACTACCTTATGGGTAGTGGGATCGCACAAGCGATACCCTTTTACCCCATCAGCATATCCCAAGAATACACATTTTCTGGATTTTGAATCTAGTTTGCTAACTTCTTGAGTATTATACATCACGTACACAGGACTTCCAAATATATGCAATCGAGAATAATCAGCTAGCTTTCCAGTCCACATCTCCATCGGTGTCTTCAGGTCAATTGCAGTTGATGGAGATCGATTAATCACATAACAGGCAGTATTGACTGCTTTTGCCCATAATAGCTTTGCTAGACCTGCAGCCTTTAACATTGCTCGTGTTCTTTCCAATGGAGTTCTATTCATCCACTCTGCCACTCCATTTTGTTGTTGTGGAGTGTATGCCGTTGTGAACTGCCTTTTGATACCTTCATGTTGACAGAAGTTATCAAATTCATCATTGGTATATTCTCCTCCATTGTCAGTACTCAAACACTTGATCTTTTTTTCAGATTCAAGTTCTACCCGCACTTTAAAGGTTTTAAAGATTGCGAGCATATCTACCTTCCTTCTAATTGGATACACCCAACATCTCCTAGAGAAGTCATCTATAAATGATACAAAATATCTTACTCCTCCCAAGGATATAACCGGTACTTGCCAAACATCAGAGTGAATCAGGTCTAAGATGCATTTGCTCTTAGTTGTTGATGTGCCAAACTTTAACATGTGTTGTTTACTTGTAACATAATTGCAGAAACAAAAGGAGATGCAGACTGAGTTTGCTCGAGAGTGGCTTCTTCAGCAAGTAACTGAGATCGAAAATCTTTAAGAGACAATGTATTATCTCTGCCTCTAATCATACACCTAAATGTGTTGTAGTCAAGAGGCAGGCCATTGAAAGCCAAGATCACAATATCATCATCCTCAAAAGAAACTCCTGCTGCAAAAAGATGATCTCTTGCATCTTTAATTTTGTGCAGATAATGAGAAACTGGTTCTGATCCCTTCTTAATATTCTGAAGCTCACTTTTCATCTGAAAAATTCGTTCTTTGGTAATTGTAGAGAATCGATCCTTCAGCTGAATCCACATATCATGAGCAACGACACATCCAATAACATAGGAAATTGTAGTAGAAGAAAGAATGGCAATAAGTAACTGCATCAATGCTCGATCATGCATTTTCCACACCTGATAATCATCAGTTTCATCTCCCTTAAGATCAGAATCTGCATCAAATCGACTAGGACATTTCCTTGAACCATCAACAAAACCTAAAATACCATGGCTTTCAAGAAGGATTTGCATCTGAAAGTGCCATGTGAGATAATTTGTATCATCAAGCTTAACTATCACAGCAGTGGAAATCATAAAAAGTAAGTTATAGGAGATTGGATAATCTAGAGTTGAGAAGAAGTCACCATTTTTGTTTTAGAATGCAGATACAGGAAAACAACCGGAGAGAATTGTTTGTTAATGAGAGAAGAAACCGAGACAGAATAGCAGGGTGTGTGGAAGCAGAGGATCAAGAATTTTGCTTTGATACCATATGAAGATAGCAGATTTGCATAGAAGAATTCCAAAGAATTAAGAAGAGATATGAAGAAAGCAGAGAGAGCAACAGACAGTTGAAGGAAAAAGATGAATATATTCACTGTTTTTCATTGTATTCTTTTACATTGTTTGAAGATGTATTTATAACAGAAACTGCAGACGTAAACCAGCTTCTTTCTTCAATATTAACAACTTTTCTAACCGTCTAACAGTATTAACAACTTTAACTATCTAACAATATTTTAACCACTTCATCCTTTAATCGCTTGACATTTGGCACGATCAGAGTCATTAATATCTTTACACTAGGAACATAGGCACTTCAAGGGCTGATTTTAACATGGTAAGCTCATTCTATAAAGTTCGTCGTTCAAAAACTGAACCTAGCTGCATAGACTCCCACTACGGCACAAGCAAAATCTGAAGAAGAATGAACACCAAAGATAGCAATCCACAAGACTAAAACACCACCGGATTTCCCAACAGCATCTACAGAAGTCCATCTAATATTCTGTTCATTCCAAAGAAAGTTGACAAATTTATCTGTGCAGGCTGCCCGCTTAGTCTCAAGCAGAAAACAAACATCAATCTCATGGTGAATAAGCATCTTTTTAATAGCTTGACGTTTAGCTAGCATACCGAAACCAAAAAAATTCCAAAAGTAGGTTCTCATGTTAAACAAGATATGAGAAAAAACCATACCCATAATAGAGTCTCCGGACCGCTACTGATTTGCAGTCCAATTTTCAAAATCCTTGTTCACAGTTTTCCAGATCGATTCAGCAAAAACATTTCGTTCCTGTATGTCAACATATGCATCCTGCGGCTGTTTCTGCTTAGTAAATCTGGAATTCCTCTGTTTAATACCTAATTCCATTGATTCTGAAGAGCTATCTTCCTGGTGCTCCACTTTTTCTTGAATGCTGCCGATTTGGGATTGGAGTTTAACTTTTCTTCCAGAGGTTACAAGTTCGAGTATCGCAAACCTCAGAACTACTGGAAGCTTATCTAGTTGTTAACTTCAAGGTTTCAGAAATTAGTCGAAGTGCACGTAAACTAACTCGGACACCCACGGTAATAAAAAAAAAAATTTCCCCCGAGCTACCACTTCTTTAGACCAATCAGTTTGTTTTATTTCAAAAAATTTTATTCTTCGATATAAACATTATGATATTGTGGGTTGGTATTTGGCTTTGTATATCCTAATAAAAAGTTTTTAATTTATTGTAAAATAATTATTCAATTTTAAAATTTAAACTCTAACATCAATTTAAACAACCATTCAACCTAAAAATATTCCTTAAACTACATGTAAAAACAGAAACAAAAAAAAAATATCTCTCGAATTAAATCAATTAATATCAAGATACTTCAAATTGTCAAAACATTATGATATTATAGAACTTAAATTATGTATTATTTGCACCTTATTAATTTTAAGCAAATATTTTTTTAATAAAATTAGGTCATAAAATAGTTTTTTTAAAATAAATAATAAATAAGAATTTAAATTCAATAAATACCGAGAAAATAAATACAGTATTTTAAAGATAATATAAATAAATATAGTTATAATAAATATGACAATATTTAAAAAATATGATAAAAATAATTAAATAATTTATTATATATGAATAGTATATAATTAAATTTTGTTTTGCCACCTACTTGCCAGAAGAATCTGATTAGCAGGGACTGGTTTCTTAGGTAATGATGTTATGGTTCTGGTTGTCTTTTTCAGTCTAAAATCTCCTTCTGAATAGTTACAGAGAAGAAGGAATATTCAATTGCTTGTAGCTGGACAAATGTAGTTTGCCATTCTTGAAGCGAAGTTTCTTTTGAAAAAATACAAAAACCTTGTCTTTGGGCTTCACCTATCAATGGTGACATTCGCTATGAAATCTCAAATTTGAAAATTTTGTCAATTATTTAAGAAAATAGAAAGCATTTGCCACTTCTTTTAGGACAAGTTCTGTTTGATTGTGGAAATCAATGGGAGAGGTTTTTATTACATTATCAAGATTTTTAGTTGTTGTACTAATATGGCAATATTGAAAGAAGCTTATTATCATTACCAATTAAAAATAAATAAAATCAAGAGCTTATTATAATTCATATTCGTTTATTGGAAAACAGAAAAAAAGGAGAAAATATGTTGATTTCTTCCATTGTAGCTCACGAAAACTAAAAATATGTGAAATATTTCATCTGGCGAATTTAAGTTCGAAATGGGAAAACTCTGTTTCTTGTTTCTGCATTTAATATACACAAGCAGTAGGCGAAGAAATAGACGAAATGTAAGACTTTGGACTGAATATCCAAGACAGACAATAACAACTCTTGAGAGGAGTGGGACTCTATTACCAGCTGAGCTACTGGCTCCTTGACAGGAAACTAGACAGTAAAAATTCAACCATTAACATTTCTGTGAACCAGTTCATCTTCCAATTCTATCTTGGAGAATAGCTTTGGCAATGGTGGCCAACGAGTTGTAAGCTCTGTAGAAACTTGTCGCATTGTTGGCCGATAATGGGGATCGGTCTGCAAGCAAGCAAACGCTAGTTGTACCACACCGTCCGCAAGCTCGTTTTCAGGAGGTGGGAGGCGCTGGTCTAAAACATCCTTCAAGAGTGTATTGTGACCGATTGGTGATGATGAGGAGGTGGAAGCAGATAACATCAGAGATGAGATGAAATCGCCAGGATGCTTTCCCATCATTACTTCCAACGATAATACCCCAAAGCTATACACATCACATTTTTCATCCACTTTCATTGTGTAAGCCAACTCTGCAAAAGAGGTTGGTCATGCTATGTTTTGCCAAAATAATTTACTGCACCTATTTTGTTTTCAAGTGATTTTGTAAACTAACCTACTGTAGAAGGTGATATTGAAACTTAAGTACATACTTGGAGCTGTGTACCCAAAGGTGCCAGCAAATGATGTCCAATTGGACGAGTCAGGCATTAAGAGCCTGGCTGTGCCGAAGTCAGAGACATGAGCCTCATATTCTGAATCCAAAAGAACATTGTTGCTGGAAATGTCTCTATGAATAATCGGAGGAGAGCAGTCATGGTGCATGTAGGATAAAGCATTGGCTACGCCTTTGATAAGATTTATCCTTTTATCCCAATCCATCTTTGCTGCTTGTTCCTCGTCGTTCAGTACCTTTCTTAAACTTCCCCTTTCCACAAATTCATATACCAAAAATGAATGTTTGGCATGCGAGCAGAAACCATACAGCTTCACAATGTTTCGATGCCGTATACCCATTAAGACATCAATCTCGCTTCTAAACGCTTTCAAGATGCTCATCTCAACTTCTGGTGTTTGGTGGAATTTCTTCACGGCAAGGACTTGCTCTGATGGAAGTACAGCTTTGTAAACAACTCCATACCCTCCTGTACCAATGCAATATTTGGAATCGAATTCCTCAGTAGCCTCAATGATGTCCTCGTAGCGCAGTTCCCCATCAGGGCACCGCACCACCTCGCGGAAACATCTCTTTGTGGTGTTTCCATTAACCTTTTCTTTCTTCTGCTTTGGAAAAAGATAAAAAAAAAAAAAACCTACAATCAAGCCCAACAAACTACCCAGCAGAGAAAATAAAGTCAAAATGACAACTTTGGGGCTCTTCTTGTGCACAGTTTTGTTTTTCATGAGAGCTGCACATGCCTCCAAACCAGTAGCATTGCCACACAGGTTGGAGTTGTTACGAATTGCTTTAAATGGTGCCTCGCAAAAGGCTTTGATGTCGGGAATGGGACCCTCTAACTTGTTATAGGATACATCCACAGTTGCGAGGCCTTGCAATCTACTAAAACTGGTTGGAATGAGACCAGACAGCATATTATGGGAGAGGTTCAATACCTCTAGCCGCCGCAGTTGTCCAAGCTCCGGTGCCATACCTCCCACGAGGGAATTCTTACTGAGATGTGATCAATAGCAAAACAGTTTTGAAATCAATTTTTGTTCTTTTTTTAGGGTTTTGAAAAAAAACAAGAATAAACAAATCTAAATTATATGTGTGTAAAAAATCTAAATGTTTTATAAATATAAATATAAATATATATTTATTCAAGCAAATTTAAGATTGAATTTAATAATATTTATATTTTATTTTTTATTTATCAAGTAAAGTAATTTATAAAACACTCATCTCATTCAAGTCGAGTTGAATGAATACCCATGAATTACATTGATCTAAATTTTGTTATAAGTTGTTTGGAATTCTTAAATTGAATGGCTAAATTATTATTTTTTTAGTTTGAAATTCTTGTAAAAACTAATAAGTTGAATATTATTCAAGTAAAGTAATAAGTTGTTTGTTAATTTGAATTTCAAGTGGATTTTATATACTAAAAACTTATTAAAAGCAAATCAATAAAGAGATTTTTTGATTTACTATAGTAATTTTTATTAAATTAATATTAAAAATAATATTCTAAAAATATCATTACCGACACAAACCTTATTTTCTAGAAAACCCTCGTAAAAATATCATTACCGACACAAACCTTATTTTCTAGAAAACCCTATTCTAAAAATATCATTACCGACACAAACCTTATTTTCTAGAAAACCCTCGTACTATCTTTTTCCTTGTCTTTTTGTAACCCCTTTATTTCACAGATTAGAATTGGATCTTCAATTGCTCAATCATTACAAAATTGAATATTTGTATTCCTTCCTTTAGTTGTTTGACTGCTTTGTAATAACAATTATTTTCAAGCTCCTTAGTAAAATCTAAAGACATTGGTCATACTAATTAAACTAAATGTAAATATGCATAATATGGAGTCTCTATTTATAACTTCAAGCCGACATTAATTGTCCAATGCATTTTAATAGGCAGGGCTAATTTCAGGCAACCTGGCACAAAGAAAAATTAGTTTTTATCTTTATAAAGATTATTAGTTTGAGTTTTATAAATCTCAGAGTTATTAAAAATTTACATGATTATTAATTTTAGAATCCATGAAATTAATCGAGATACGCGTAACCTTGTCCGAATATCCATATTAATATTTAAAAAAATCAGTTTTTGCAAATTACACAAGGAATATGGAAATATTTCATATTTCCATTATATTTACAATAAAATGCATGCATGACATGGAAAAAAACATCTAATCGATTAAAATTCATAGTATCCTTAACAAAAAGCGAGTATGAGAGGAAGATTATATGCACATGCCCACATATTAGTAATCTCAGAAAGATATAGTTCATAGAAACATGGCTCTGCTAGCACAAATTTTTCCAGAGCCTGGTTTCTATCCTTTGATCAAAGACAAAGGGTATCTTTCTTTCTTTGTTTACAAATAAAAAAAGGGAACAAAACTTAGTAGAGAAAGCATAATATTTTGAAATGATTACAATAAGTGATATCAAACATGATATACACCAAAAAACCGATTGTTCATTTAACTATGGAATACTTGAAGATTATATGACTATATTTATCACTTGATTATTTGTTTTGACCCATGATTATAATTTTTCTTAATTTCTATACCATTTCTTGCGTGAGTGTGTGATCCATTTCTCTTTTTTGTCTTAATGAAAGATGCTTGGTTGCATTTTTGTATCCGAAGTTCGTACAATCTATTATATTATTCTTTGTCAGAATAAAATAAAACATATTGTTGACAATTCGTTCATCTTTTACTGTTATAAAATTCTTACTTTTTTCATAGGCAAGGAAAAGGTACAACATATAGGTAAAGGACCCCGTCATGTTACGGGCAAGGGAAGAAATTAAGGGGAAAAAAGGAACCAAAGAAAACAATAAGTGCATGTCCACTTAAATGTTTTTATTTGTAACAAAGAGAAATTACTGGAGT
>Ga0307515_10012950_pt1 | contig 15635 bp, 10 predicted proteins | sample 17_EM_MG_FD_194513 | JGI IMG/M metagenome (GOLD analysis project Ga0307515, IMG submission 194513) | Populus trichocarpa ectomycorrhiza microbial communities from riparian zone in the Pacific Northwest, United States - 17_EM | ecosystem: Host-associated > Plants > Roots > Unclassified | place... | reverse complement strand
AACTAATAACTTTTAAAACATAAACTTAAAATTTAACCAATTTAGCTGCTTCGATCGCTCAGGATTAGAAAATTCCTAACTTTAACTATGGTTTCCCTACTCGAAATGTAAAGGTGGCAACCTACTTTCTTGTGGAACATGATTGAGAATCTAACTCGAGTACTTTATTTCTAAAGCCGGTCATTTTTTGTGTCTAGTAGCTTTACCCCCACCAAGTTATTTAATTTAATCAATGTCTTGAAGTTACTTTTTAATTTATTAATTCAAATTATTATTATTTTTGTTTTGTTTGATAGCTGCTTTTTTTAGTTACAGAGGGAGCTGCTTTTTGATAAATAAGAATTTGTCCCAAAGAAATTCAACAATGTAGAACTTATATTAAATCAATTAAACTATGACTCTTTCTCTTTGTGATATAAAAGTCCAGCTGTTCAAGGGAATCCAAGGTGCTGACAATGGTTTTTTGTCCTGATGTATAAAAATAAATCATAAAAAAATAAATACAGAATAGCCGTATGTAGAGTCCATAGAGCACAAAGATAAAATATATATATATTTTTTGTTTGGGTGGTGGTTGAGTCATAGTTTTAAATATTTTTAAATTATTTTAATGTGTTGATATTAAAAATAAATTTAAAAAATATTATTTTAATATATATTTCTAAAAACAATACTTTAAAAAAAATCTAAATCACTATAAAAAAACCCCTTAAAATGAAATAAAATATTAATAGGAACTAATAAAATTTTATAGAATTATCCGCCTCAATTAGAAAACAAAACGGCCATTGAATCATCCATCATACACAAGTAATGGCCATCTTTTTATTACCGACCCTCCGTACTGGCTTTTAATTTGACTCTTCAGACACAGGCTCCGAATTTCTTCCATGGGGCTAAGATTGTCAACACTCATGTGAAATACCATGCTGAGTGTGCCCAAGTTAGGTTTCCCACCCCTTGACCCCACCCCTCTCCAAACCAGAGATTAACAAACAATACACAAGCTTCAATTCAATACCTTTTTTTATTTATTATTATTATTTTTTTTAGGTAGATTTACCAGCACATCGAGTTGGACTCTTGATCCATTACATCAGCAGGAGCTTGTCTTCCGTCACATGATGGATCACATCACATCTACTGCTCCTTGATGATCCGATGGAGGAAAACAATCGATTGGTTACAGCTATCGTAGATCTTCGTCACACCATATATCTTCACCCTCTTATCCAGCTGACAATAAATTGGACAGATTGGGAAATTGATATATAAAATAAAAAAGAAATGGTCAATTAAAGTAGCAGCTTAAAGTTTAGTGAAGTAACGTCACGGTTCTGTAATATTTAATTAAATTTCTTGTTTTTAAATTATGATTTCAATTAAATATTATTATTGGCAATGATAATAAAATTTTAATTAATATTATAATTCATAACAACAATTTCAATTAAATTTAAGATAGACGGTAAATCAATTAATACTAAAAATCAAAAGATAATTATGTGAATAATAATTTTTTAAAATTTTAATTAGAATATATTTTTGAGTCTATAAATTGAATAAATTCAAACATATTTTGAAGCTACAGGTGAAGTTATCAATCTTTCAAAATATGATAATTATCTTATCGTTTTTAAAAATAAAAATATTTAATAAATATTGTTTTTTTTAATTCAATAAAAAAAAATGCTATTTGTTCGAATTATTTTTAAAATGATGTTATCGCGCATAAACTTTTAACTTAATTAGCTAATTTTTTAAAAATCTGATAAATTCCAAATGTGAACGTGGGAATCTTTTAGAAAGTCGTTATCAACTGTACACCTCTCTCTGTCTCTCTTTCCATGTTTTCACTCACTGCTGTCTGAAAGTGCTGTTTGCTCATCTTCAATTAACTGCCTCTGCGAAAAATCTGCACCAGCTAGAATTTTGAGAAAGAAAGAGAATTGTGTGTCTGCTATCTCTTTTGCTTTTGGAATTCCAAAACAAGTATAGTAGAATTATAGAGATACAGTGAGAGGTATCAAGAAATCACCAAGAGTCCAAGTGAGAGAGAGAGAGAGAGAGAGAGGTGCTACCTTGAGTCAACAGCATCTACAGCTCTCTCTCTAGCTTGCATTGTCAAACTTGGGAGAGAGATTTGTCATTTGAGAGCATAAAAGAAAAGAATAGAGAAATATATGCGGTCTTGTGCAAAAATTTGCAAGAGCTAGAGATAATCTAGTCTAAAACGAACAGATAGGTTTTTTTTTTCCTGCTATTTCTAAGTGAAGGAACAAGAACCAGAGAGAGATTCGAAACAGAAGTAAGGATGGGTTCTTTATGTTATTTCTCTTCTCTCATTCTATTTCTTTCACTGTTAACTCCACAAAAAATTTCTGGAAACAATACGGAGCTTGAAGCTCTGGTGAAGCTAAAGTTTGCTTTAGACCCAAACAATAAATATTTACAGTCATGGACTAGTGATGGCGACCCCTGCAGTGGCTTATTTGAGGGTGTGGCTTGCAACGAGCATGGCCAAGTGGCTAACATTTCATTGCAGGGAAAGGGACTATCTGGTACAATATCTCCTGCAGTGGCAGAACTGAAGAGCTTGTCCGGTCTGTACTTGCATTATAATTCGTTGTCTGGAGAGATACCAAAGGAGATTGTTAATTTGGTTGGGCTGTCTGATCTTTATCTCAACGTGAATAATCTTTCCGGGAGTATTCCTCCTGAGATTGGCAGCATGGCTTCTCTACAAGGTTAGTTTCTAGTCAATTTTGTTGAAAAAGTTACAGCTTTGTTGAAGAACAAATATTGGGTCTCTATATTTCTCTCTTGGTATTTATGTTGTGTGTTATTGTGCTTTACATATCCTGTTTCTCTTCTAAAAATTGAATGAATGGTAACTCATATGTTAGATGTAGAAGAGAGAAAATCTAGTTTTGCTTGCAAAATTATGGCTTCTGCATCCTGGATTAGCGTGACTGGCCGATTGTGTCTTTGTGATCTTTTTTTATGCTGATAAAACGGAAGCGTTCACTTATTCGATCTGTTGATTGACATGTCAAACAAAAAAACAAAAAACTGAAAGAATTAATGCTACGATTCGGCCAAAAAAAATAGTGTTAGTCAGTTTGGCACCAAAGTCTTATGGAGAGAAGTGATCAGTTAAAAGATCACTCATCTGGTTCATCTTTTATTAAATATGCATCTTGATTTTGACTGTACTCTTTTGGCAATCGGACATTTATGACCAAAGAATTGAACTTAAAATAGAGAAATTGAAAGCTTTCTTGAACATCTAACAAGATATTCCATTATACACAATTCAGTGGGATTTTCTTAGATGATTGTTTTTCCATGGACCAAGTGAATCGATAAGCCATACTTTAACTTTTCTTTTCCCACATCTTCTCACCAAACAAACGCGCCACTAGATTCGGCTGTCTATGTTGTATACCTAGTTGTCAAGATCTATGGTGTAGAGCATTCTTAATAGATGGTAATGTTTCAAGCATTTTTGTGTCAATTTTGACTAATCGGGTATTTCTTTGTTTTGTAGTTTTAGAGCTATGTTGTAACCAGCTCGCAGGGCACATACCTACAGAGATGGGGTCCTTGAAGAGGCTAAGCGTTCTAGCATTGCAGTATAACAGACTAGCTGGTCAAATTCCTGCCAGCTTAGGGACCTTGGGAATGTTGAAAAGGCTTGATATGAGTTTTAATTACTTGTCTGGGACAATTCCTCAAGGAATAGCTAACATTCCACGTCTGGAAGTGCTGGATGTCCGGAACAATTCTCTTTCTGGAACTGTCCCTTTTGGTAAGTATATTTTGTCTAACCTTAAAAAAACTTCTTCTTGAATTATTTTGTTTCTTCTGCGTCTCATCTTCCAAGTGATAGCCAATGGCTTGCTGTATGCATTTTCGTTCCTTGTAGATTTTTGTTATGCATATTGAGCTAGACTGATTTTATGTTTTTGATAATAAAAAATGAAGCTTTGAAGAGATTAAATGGGGGATTTCAGTTTGAGAACAACCAAGGTTTATGTGGAACTGGATTTCATCTATTGAGAGCTTGCAGTGCTTTTGATAATATGAACATCAACCAAGTTGGCTCGTTGGGACCGATCGCTAATAATTCCGCTAAAAAAGTTACCCCCCAGTCTGCAATTCTGCAGGCACATTGCAACCAAACCCATTGTTCAAATTCATCAAAACTTCCACAGGCTGCCATTGTTGCAGGGGTTATTATAGTCACTATCACATTGATGGGTGCTGGATTTCTTATCATTTTCTGCTATCGCCGGAAGAAACAAAAGATTGGGAATACATCTGATTCTTCTGATGGTCGGCTAAGCACTGACCAGGCTAAGGAGTTCCACAGGGCTGGTGCCTCTCCACTTGCAAGTCTGGAGTATTCTAACGGATGGGACCCATTAGGTGACAGCCGAAATGGCATTGAATTCTCTGTGGAGCATCTAAATAACTTTAGATTCAACCTGGAAGAGATCGAGTCTGCTACCCAGTGCTTTTCTGAGGTGAATGTATTGGGAAAGAGCAGCTTCTCAACTGTCTACAAAGGAGTTCTCAGAGATGGTTCTATTGTAGCTATTAAGAGCATTAACGTAACCAGCTGTAAACCTGAAGAAGCCGAGTTTGTAAAGGGTTTGAACTTGCTAACATCTTTGAGACATGACAACCTCACTCGGCTGCGAGGCTTTTGTTGCTCCAGGGGCAGGGGTGAATGTTTTCTTATCTATGATTTTGCTCCCAAGGGAGATCTGTCAAGATACCTTGATTTAGAAGATGGAAGCAATCAAGTTCTTGACTGGTCTACAAGAGTTTCCATTATCAATGGCATCGCAAAAGGTCAGTTTTATTCTCATTTTCTGCCGCCACAATTTGATTTCTACTGTATTTTGCCTCAAATAAGTCAAAATGTAGGTGGATAGGCTATTGATAATGAGAAGTAGATGAGAAAGTGCAATGAAAAGTTTGGCAATCATGTTTTCATTTCTGACATATGTAGCTCTTTCATTTATTCATCATTCAAAAGTTTGGTTTTTGCCTCTTCCCATTAATGGTTTGCCTTGAAATATTAAATCAAGGCTTGAGTTTTGCTCAATAATTTCAAATAAAATGCTACATGGGACATAAGATTAAAGTTCCTTCTAACAGCGAGTTTCTGGACACTTATTCTGTCCTTTATTGTCAATTAGGTATTAGATATTTGCACAGCATTGAAGAGAAGAAACCTGCCATAATTCATCGAAGAATATCCGTTGAGAAGGTCCTCCTTGACCAGCAGGTAAATCCATTAATCGCAGACTCCGGCCTTGCTAAGCTTCTAGCAGATGACATTGTCTTCTCAACTATCAAAATCAGTGCTGCCATGGGATACCTGGCTCCAGAATATGTAACCACAGGACTTTTTACCGAGAAGAGTGATATATATTCGTTTGGAGTGATCATCCTCCAAATCCTATCCGGTAAACAGTTGCTGTCCAATTCAATGCGATTGGCAGCTGCATGTTGCAGATACAATGACTTCATTGACACAAGCCTCCGAGGAAACTTCTCTGAGTCTGAGGCAGCTAAGCTGGCAAAAATTGCACTAGCTTGCACTGACGATCTCCCTGACCAAAGACCAACCATGAAGGAAGTGATTCAAGAGCTGAACCTAAGCAATGCTGGTTCTTAACGGCCTTATTTTTCTCTTTAACCCACAAATTGTTCTATCATGCGACCAAGGAGACCTTACTAAACAGCGCAGCTGCTGTGACTACTGCTGATATCGCACTCTATCCCTTGGATGGAAACTAATGCTTACCGCAAACAGGAAAAGATGGTTAGTTGGTTGAAGAGAGTCGCTCTAAAAATCTCTGTAATCTTAATCCTAATAATTTTTAGCTTTAACTCTTTGATAAGCTGCATGTTATAGTCCCTTGTAAACTACATCTATGGAAAAGAGAATATTTTGTAGTATTATGATTGATTTTGTCTATGAAAACAGTTTTTCGAATAGGATCTTTTCTTTGTCAGTCTGATGCAATTGAGGTGGCTTCATTTTCATTTTATTTTAGGCTCTGGTACTGTTTATCACAGGAAGAAGGAAAACAATCAAATATCTTACTTATCAGGATACTTGTGTTTATTCATTAACCTTGTCGCAAAAAAGTTCTAATCAATCTAGGAAAGATAGACTTCTAGCTCTAGGACCTCTTCGGAAAGTCCTAACTACTAAGGGTTGTAAATCGTAGATTCATAAGAAATCATATAAAAAGCGGCTAAACTTCTTCTAGTAATTAACCATTCCCCCCCACCCCCTGCTCTTCATCAATGGAATGCGAGGAAGTGTGTCGAGCTTGGCGCAAATTGACACATCATCCCGACCTCAAGAGACAGCACTCGGTTATCATCAATTTATGAGCAACCAGTACTCCCTCTTCCATTCCAACCCTACTAGCCTTCGTGACTCGCTGTATGTCATCGAGGACTGCGTTTTTCAAAACAATACTGATAAATGCAAACAATCCACCCTTCAAAAATTATGTGCTCAGGTTTAGTTCTGTGTCTTCCCTTGCAATAGTTTTCTGTATTCAACCCACTCCGAACAGCGTGACTATCCTAACTATGGTCAAATCTGCGTTTACGGCCAAAGGGTTCTCGCTTGTACCTAAGTGCATAATGATGGTTAGAAGGGAATACAATGCAGCTTTCGGGTGGGGGTATGATCCTTGTAATCACAAATACAAAGTTGAAAGAATAGTGAATCGTTCTGGGGAGATTGAGGGTGTTTCATCCTAGTACAGTAATTGGAAGCGCATCAAGCTAGTCTCTTTCATTCTTCCAGTGCAAACATGTCAAGCTTCGGTTGGAGCTCTTCATTGGATGGGCCAAGCAAAGGAAAGAGACTCAAAAGTCATTGTCACTCAACCTTTATGACAATACCTTTCACGAAATCCAGAGTCCATGCTGCAAGCTCCATTGTAACTGCTACCTGGATGCCTTTGGAGGGTCCCTGCCTGTGGTTTGTGGTAGAGACCCGAATCAAATCGATATGTAGCAGATGAATGATTGTGGAACACAGACTTACTGGATATTAATCATGAGATCAAATATTTCAAGAATACAAGGAAGCACTCGACTTCTATGCCTATTCGGAAAGGGCGAGTTATTATATTCTTGCGATTTACAAAGCGCGGCTCAGGCATATACATACAGGCAGCCATCCTTGGTCTCAAGCAGTTGCTCTTATCGGGAGCCTTGTCACAGTATTCTTGTAATTTGTTTGAACAGTTCGTATTAACTACCATTCTCTATTGCAAACGTTGAGGTGACTCGGACAAATGGTAGAGAAGCAAACATAATAGCTATAGGATTCTTTTCTTTTCTTCTTTTTTCCAGTAGGTATTATTCTTTCCATGCCATTCACATTAGTGGTGAATGAGTTCTAGAATAGAACAACGGATATTTTTAGTTATGGTTAATTATTAGTTTAGGATTTATACGACAGTCATACAGTTTCTGTTTCTTTGACAGTGGTGAAATTGTCTTTTCTTACTATTCAAGACCACCTTATCAACGTAATGCTCTTTCGAGTCCTGATAACACTAGTATTGCACTGATGTTGTATTAATGCAGAAATTTTAAAGCACCAAAACACGAAAATATATGACAAATCCTTTGTTGGATAGTTAAAATGGCAAAGATAATCCCCATCAAAAGAAAAGGACTATGGCTTAGATAATCACATGAACATCATAGGATTATATTTATCTTCAAAAGCTTGTGCTTTGAGAGAAGTCCTATTTCAGTGGTGTTACTGTACACATGAAAGCCACGAACTCCTAATAAAGCTTATCAGGAAAAAAAAATTGTAATAAACAACACTAGTGTTCGTTCTCCTTCACGTTAACTAATCAAACCAGTCAGTTTTTCTTTCTTCCCATCTAAGTAACGAATTGATAATGGACCTCTTCTGCGAGATCAAGATCAAAAATTTATTACACTTATCAGAACAGGGGAAAATTTAATAACAATCAACCACGCATATGACATGGGAAAACGGGTAGAAGACAATCAATATAGCATAAAACATTTAAATTCCGTCATACACCAGCAAATCAACAGTTAGAAAGAATTGCATGAACGTTAGGGCAACACCAGTTTTGAAATTGACTTTTGTCGTATTAATGCATGTAGTTAGATCAGTACATACGAGTTTAACACCCTCTTTTTATTAACTCCTCTTGAAAAAAAGAAAGAAATATACAATTACATTTCCTCCTCAAAAAAAATTGATAAAAAGATCCCCAAGTTTTTAACCTGTAGAATACCTGCGCTACCAGAAAGGAGGCTAACAGGTGCAGGATTTTTCTCATGTCCAGAAAGATGAACCTTATCCTTCGTAGTTAATACTCTAAGCCACTGCACTATGCTGTTGATGCTCTGAAAACCATTCGGCAGGCCACCATTTTGGTCTAATGGCCTCAACCTTTATGTCCTCCTGCCCTTGTATGGTCAATGAACCTGACCCTTTAAAGGCTTCTTTTAACCGCAAAACACCCAGCCCTCTACAGCCAAGTGCAGTCGTCACATACCCAATTTTCTTGCCAGATGCTGTGTTGATGACTTCTGAACCTGGACCAACTTTCTGCTCCACTTCTAAAATACAAAACAAAAATTGCTCAGGATGTATACATAAAAATTGGATGCTAAAAAATCCAAATGGAACAAAGAACACCTTTTCCACTATCATCAAGAAACGCTAAAGAAAGCAATCGTTTGCGAATAACCCCTCTGTGGTGTGTTCGAGCTATAAACTCTTGGCCCACATAGCATCCTTTGTCAAAGCTTATTGCATTTAAACCCTCCAGATTGTATTCAAGAGGAATCGCTTCACCTAAACAGCCCAAATATATTAAGCTCAGGTTGATAGGTCAGACTAGAGAGAAAGATTATGGAGCAAAGGAGAGCAATTTGAGGATATACTCAGAAGATAATAATGCCAGTATGCCACCAATATTGTTGGACATTCAAAGAGTAGAAGAGATTCCTCAAAAGTGAAGAGAAGGACGAACCTATGGGGATCTCAGTTGAGCCTTCTGCAATTCCATTCTCAATTCTCCATAATAGGTAATTCAGTTCATTTGTTTCTTTGTCAGATTCTACCAAAGGTGCTGTAACATCCAAAAATAGCAGGAAAAAAGACGAATTAAAACTAAATAAACAACTACTGATTTAATCAGTCAGAAAGTTTAATGCATAATGAGCTCTGCAGCCTCATAACCTATGTGCTCTTGTATATTAACATCAAGCAACCAATGAAAGCTCAGGAAACTCACGAGTCTCTTTAGATGGAAAGACCCCCCTCAAACCAAGACAATCTACTCTGGGGTCCTTAAACCATTGCCATCCAACATCATTCCCATGTGAAGATGACATGGCAGAGTGATCAACACCAGGGCCCGAGCCAACACTAGCTGCCTCTGGCTCTTCTTCACCTTTTGATTTTTCAGCAAGGTTCCCACCAAACCGTTGCCAGCAAGAGAAGTCTTCTGCCACGTTATCAATTTCAACCTTTGACCTCAACCGGTATCTGCAGAGCAGAAAGAAAGTAAACAGGACTGCACCAATAACTAAAATTAAGAGGATTGAATAAGCAACCACCACAAGTTATAATTTTTTAAACAGTCTAATTGCTTTTGCTCTACACCATAATGAGATCTACCAATGCAGATGTACGAACTCACTCACGCACTTTAGTTACTAGCAGACCACATTCACCAAGTTTTCCAAGCAAAACCCCCCCACTAAATTGATAACTACTCAAACTAATTGCAACCAAGAATGACTATGAACATTAAAACAACTACACAAAAATATATCCCCTCAACATCCAACAACACTACTCCTAAACCAAGCCAGCATGCCCTACCCCTTCAGTCCATCTCCTACTTAGCAGGTTAAAATGTTAGAATTTCGAAAGTTATACCTATTCTTAATCGAATTAACAATTCCATTTGATCAAATTTTCTTTCTTTTCGTCAGCTAAAAAAAAGGCAAAATCAATTGAAATATTATCTAACAAGAATCAAAGTTTCCCTTAAAACTCAAAAATATTTGGCATCAAAGAACCCAATTAAGAGAAACGAATCACTTACCTTTTAAAAGTAAGCAATAACTCATCAAGAACCGAGCTATCCACATCAGCAAACAACTCCAAATCCCCACCCGAATCCGACCCAGGACCCGACCCGGACCCATCAAGCTTCTCCTCACCCAGAGGCTTTCTATACAAAAACAAATCATACAAGAACCTCCCTTGTGGAGTCAAAAACGCAGCGTACATAGGAGGAACATAGACAGAAGGCAAATTTGGAGTGGGCACGTACGATGTTGTCCCGCTTGGGAGTTCACTGAATTTTTTAACATCGTTTGTCAATAAACCTTGTAAGAATTTGATTGTGTCTGGACCGCTGAACCGAATTACGGACCGGGATTTTAAGAGGGAGACAAGAGGACCTGTGCTTGTGTTGTTTAAGGTGTGGTAGTTTTTGGGGAAGATTGTTTTGAAAAGATGCATTTTTTGGTGGTGTTTCTGGGTTCTGTTTTGGGTTTCAAGGCTTTTTGGAGGCGGTGATGATGGGGTTTAAGTGAGTTGTGCTTGCGACACGTGGATTGTGATAGTATTTGAAATTGTGATTGTAATTTGTTTTCTAAATATTTTTACTTAAATATATTTAAATTTTTTTTTAATATTACTACATGAATTATCCAAAATAATAATTAAAAAATAATTTTAAATAAAAAAATTTTAAATTTTAAATGGTGATTTCTTGGCCTAAAAAATTCTGAAGAACAAGTTTCATTTTTAAGAATAATTTCTTCATTTTCTATGGCTTAAGAATTGCTAATGTAATGAAATCGGCTAAGAAAAAAAAGTGGTCGTCAAGGTTTGGAGGCCAAAAAGTCTGTAATAGATGATGCACAGCGGCTGGGGCCTGAGGTAACCCAAAAATTTACAGGTATTTTAAGATATTTAAGAATATGATAAAAAATTATTTTTTATTTGAAAATATATTAAAATAATAATTTTTTATTTTTTTAAAATTTATTTTTAATATTAATTCATAAAAAATACAATAATATTTAAAATTTTAATAAAAAAATAGATTGAAAACTCAAAACCAAACAAATGCAAATTAGGCTGAGCTCAATTGACTGGCAAACACTGGTGAAAGTCTTGGACTAGTCTGCAAACAGATCTTGTAATAAGGCCAGATATCATAACGGACCCAACCCAATACTAGTTAACATCTTTGTTAAACTGTAGTTTAATTCCAGCTTTTAATTATTTATTAGACTATTAGAATGATGTAGTAATTAGTTTTTAAAGTGTTTTTTATTTAAAAATATATTACAAAAATTAATTTTTTTATATTTTAAAATCTTTTTAATATATTAATATTATTGATCTATGTTGTTATTATTACCATCATTATTATTATCTTTATTATAATAGTAGGAAAACCCAAATAATTAATTAATTGAGGTGGTAACTTGGCATTTCTTCTCGAGCGATTTATTTCTCTTCACCCTTGGTTGGCTAATCAATTACGTCAAATATTGGTGTTTAAACAAACTGGGTCCAACCCATGGAAGGTAGGAAGCGGGCACAGCCATCCTTGACATCATTAATTTCTCTTATTTCCTTGGTAAACAATCCATAACAAACCAATATTTTATTATTTGGAGTAACATCATCACCATACATAACTTATAATATCGGCATGATAAACCATCTAATAAGTAATCCAGTAATATGAGTTTAAAATTAAAAAATTTGTTTTTCATGTGGTTCCAGGTTCGAGCCATATGGTTACTAATATGATGACCACTTGAGATTTACATGGTCGTTAACTTCAAAACCTGTGGGATTTGTCGAGGTGCGCGCAAGCTGGTCCGGACACCTCTATATATATATATATTTGTTGTGAACACGTGTTTTTTTTTTATCTTGTCTTTAACATATATATTGGCTACAGGCTAGTCACCTATTTCACTTATTAGCATCCGCATCATCCACCAACGCATAAAAACCCCATGGTGGTTTTGGCTTCTAATATTAAGCTCCTCCATTACTTTTCAATGGACTTAGCTGAGCAATTGTTTCTTCTTCTTTTTTTTTTTATTTTTTTTTAACCGTGAGTGTTCGGGCCAGTTTATTCGCATCTCAATTAATCCCTTGATGTCCTAAAGTTAACGATCATGTAAGTTTTCAGTAGCTCCGAGATTTGTAGGACTCAAATTAGTAACCTTTAAAGAGTAAACTCAAAATTTGACCGGTTAAGTTACACCCCTCAGGATTAGTAATTGTTTCTTCTTTGATTCCCTCACAAGAAAGCCGCAAGAAGGGATACATATATAGAAGATTGGATTGCCATCGTCAAAACACGAGTAATCTCTTCCATGAATTATATCCAATATCAAGCTAGTTTAAGTTTTCACTACTCTATAAGAAAGAGACAAAAGATTATATATAGAAGTGGGTTAACCTAATTTAACCAAGTTATAGTTGGACGTCAACTTCATGCCCGTGAAATCTGAGAAGGAAGAGTGAAAGTATCTTGCATGCAACAGCTTGATGTAGCAAAAGTCATGAAAGTGAGGAGAGTCTGATCATACGACTACATCAGCAATATTTCTTCCATTTTGTTCGTGCTTAATAAACAGCTGTTTTACTTGGAGAAAGTCAGAGCTGGAAATTAATGTCCTTTTGATTTTGATGAGATATGAGATAGCACGATGGTTTATTAAGCTTGGTCTGGCGGCTTCAAGCATGGTGGGATTCCCATCTCAAAACGTTGTTAGAGGGAGTTGCTTTCAGATTTTGACAACAGATGACTTGCATTTATCATCCTTCTAGGAGAGGTGGAAAACTACAGGGATATGCATTGTTTTCATTGTGCTTTAACTGATTGAACTGTAACGAGCGACCGACTTTCATTTTTTTTTTTATTACAAAATCATTTTCGACTTTCATTATTCCATATTTATCATCCGTACTGTACATTATAGATAATATGGTTCTACTAATCAAGCAGTTGATGCTACATTAGGCATGCCTTGGTATTTGTTTTGCCTTGCTCGGTAGGATCTTTTTCTAAAACAACAATTCTCTCTGATAGAAGGAGAAAAACCAAAGATGATAAGGGTTGATAGGGACAAGAATCAGAGTAGACTGTGCCCAGAAGCAGGGAAAGTAAAGGTTGTCTGTTCTTGGGCTTCGACCTAAAAATTAATAAAACAAAAGAATCCCTCAATCTCTCAACTCTTGATACGAGTTGAATTTAGAACCCTTTACATATACATATTTAGGAGAGTATATTCCATTTATTTGAAAAGTATATTTCAAGATTAATTATTACATCGAAGACTAGAGTTTAATTATGTATTGAATATATATACTGATAAATTAGGAGAGTTAACTATATTCTTATATTTTAAGGTTATATAATATTCTTACATGTTTAATTACATCCAGTGCTCTTTAAATATAAGCATACTTTTCAATAGATATTCTACTAAAATTCCATCAAATTAAACTAATGAATTTTCACTTAGGCTTTTTTTCTTTTCTTTTGGAAAAATTACCCTTTGAGGATATACACATTCACATATATAGCACCTTTTTTAAGATATTTATCGAGTAAGAAATAATTATTTATTGAAAATATTTTTAAAATCTTAACAAATAAAACCCATTTACCTCCAAAAGGTCAAGAAATTAATTATTTACTTGATAAAGACAAAAAAAAATACAACCGTTTAATAAATGAAACTGACTGAAAAGGTTAACTAATTCAATATTTCCTTCGTAAAGAAAAAAATACCAAGAGGTTTGCCAAAACGTTAAAAATGATCTATTGTAACATAATTTTCTTGTGAATAGTTTGATTAAAATGTTTTACACGTGCAAATTCATATGTCAAAATTAGTTAGTTTAAATGGAAAAATCTAAAAGAAACTCGTATTAATTAGAAATCATTGTTATTTTTAGAAACATATTATATATAATTAGATATATACAAGTAAATTCAAGACTGATGATGCATAAAAACCAATATTTTTTTAAAAGAAAATTCTAGCCGTTTGACTAGTACCGAATGGCCTCTCCCTTACCCAATCTCAACTCATCTAAGTTTGTCCATTATCGTCTCAGGCATATCTCTATGCATTTTTATTTTTTTTTAGTTCCAGGAGCTGCACGCACACAGATTTCTTAATACTCTATTAAGATGGGTGTTAATTTGAATTTTTGAGACTAATATATATTTTTTTATATATAAAAAACAATTTTTCTTATAAATTAAGGAATGAAAAATATCTGAAACTAATAGGTCTGTACTTATCAGTTGACATGTACATTGAATTGACCCGCATGAGAATTTTATATGGACAAATCACTTGTATCTATGAAAAGGCACGCGTGATAGTTATGTAAGTAACTCTTAAACTTAAAATCACTAAGTTATATTATATAGAAAACATCATGTTTTGATCTTGATTGCGCATTGTCCAAAGAAGGGTAATGAACAAGCAAACATTGGTTATAACACAAGTTATATGAAAATATTTGAGTGATTAAGAGATGATTCATCACTTTAGATGAATTAGAAAAGTATTTCATCAGTTCTCAAATAGTATTGATTGTGAGGTTCTTGTATAAGATAAAATGTGATTTAAAAAGAGTTTTAAATTTTATTTAAGAAATCAATCATTAAAATGTTGAGAATAAACATGATTTGACAGAGTAAACACACTTTATACTATAATATATAAATCAAAACATTTATGATGAATAGATAATAATTACTTCGCGAAACTATTTACTATAAGATTAAATCAAATCACTTATAATTTTTTAAATATTTAAAGTATCATTACATGCTGATAAATGATGTAATTGATTTTTAAATATAAATTAATTAATTATTATATTATAATAAATTAAATTATTTATTTTATTTAATATTATTAGTGTAGAATCATGACTTATTATACATCTAACGAGTCATGTACATTGTTAAAATCATTGTTGAGGCACACTTTTCTAAACAAAGAGCGGCTAAGAAGAAATTATGTACGAGTTATCAGTGTCCAAAGGACCAAATCAGTTCAACGAGAATGGGTCATATATGACGTGGCAACCGAACCGACCAACCAGCGTTAGGATTCAAGAAATGTCGAGGTCAGCATCATTGGCGGCTAATAGTCGTAAAAGAAATTTGTTTTGACTTTTAGAAATCGTAGTCTTTGGGATTAGTTTACAGTTTACACGGGCACGGTGACCCAAGAACACACCTCCTTTTCGACTTCCAGCCGTCTTCGGCCTCACTTCTTCTCTCTTGTCCTCAATAAATGATAACCCCCTCTCCTCTCCTCCCCCGCCAGAAACCAGTCTCGTTTCCTCTCATTTTCACCTTATTTTTAAAACTGACAGAGAACAAGTAAGTATCCATCTCCGGTAGCCGTACGTATATCTCCTTTTCAGGTCGAAAGAAACGTTTCCGAATTGGTGTCATTCGTCCAAGCTTGATTTATCGATCCATTGACCATGAGTTATAGTTGAGCTTTCA
>Ga0307515_10012949_pt1 | contig 15636 bp, 9 predicted proteins | sample 17_EM_MG_FD_194513 | JGI IMG/M metagenome (GOLD analysis project Ga0307515, IMG submission 194513) | Populus trichocarpa ectomycorrhiza microbial communities from riparian zone in the Pacific Northwest, United States - 17_EM | ecosystem: Host-associated > Plants > Roots > Unclassified | place... | reverse complement strand
CATCATTTTTTTTTATCTGGTTATTCCAATCTCATGACCTAAACTGTAAATTTGAAGGAATTACTTGGGATGATTTGACCTTGATTACCATATTAATTATAAGTTTATCATACTAACTCGAGTTGACTTAGATATATTTTTTATTTTTTACCTAATTTTATCCTTTAATATTTATAAGTTAGGAATTGAGATATATTGTTTGTCTCTTTTTAGAAAATAATAATTTTCATAAGCTATCATAATTATTTTTTAGTTTGGTCTATCTAGTGTCATTATTATTTTTATTTAATAATTAAATTAAAACTAACTTATTTTATCCACTCAACTTAGGTATATGATCCAAACCATAAATTTATTTATTTTTTAGAATGTGTTTGCAAAACTGAAAATTATGGACAAAACTATTGGGCTCACAAGGTATCACATGTACATATATAGCTAGTTTCCTCTATATTATCTCTTGACGAATATATATTTTTTTATTAATATTTCAATACCGTAACCATGGCCCAAATCTTGATTGAAAAGATTTATTATACAAATGTATCGTAAGCTCCAAAAAAAGGGTGTTAAACATAGCATGGATTCGATCGTGGTTCTCTTTTCAGCATGGCATGTAGGGTCATTGTCACATGGCAGAAAGTTGTTGGAGTTTTACAAGTGAGAAATATGCACCCATTTCTCCTTTATTTATTAGCTCAAAATGATTGCCCTCTTCTATGATCCTTCCTCGGTCAATCACAGCAATTTTATCAGCTTTTTGGATGGTAGATAGTCTATGAGCTACAACCAGGCATGTCCTGCCAGTCATGGTCCTCTCTAATGCCTTCCGCACAAGTTTCTCTGAATTCACATCCAATGAACTTGTTGCTTCATCTAAAAGCAATATTGTAGGATTTTTTAAGATTGCTCGTGCCAAAGCTATCCTTTGCTTTTGTCCTCCTGATAGTTGCACACCTCTTTCGCCGCAGTAGGTCTCATATCCATCCTCCATGGAGCTGCCCAGAAAAGCAGCAAACTTGATAAATTTTGGATTTTGAACGGATAAGAGAGAGAAAATGATTAGAAGGAAAGTGTTTTATAGAATGGCACCTGATAAAATCATGAGCATTTGCAATAGTTGCTGCTTCGATTATTTCTGCTTCTGTTGCGTTCTCCTTTGCATATGCAATGTTGTCGCGGATTGTTCCTGCGAAAAGAGTAGGTTCCTGGCTTACCAATGCGATATGCGACCTTAAGGCCCGCAGGTTATAACTTTTGATGTTGATTGAATCAACGTCAATGGAACCACTTGATGTGTCGTAGAATCTCTCAATCAATTTAATGATGGTGGACTTTCCAGACCCGCTTCTTCCAACTATTGCAGCAACCTTTGCAGCATCAATTTGTAGGTTTACGCCTGTCAGGATCATTTGTTTTGGTCTATTTGGGTAGAAGAAATGAACTTGCTTAAACTCTATTTCCCCATTGATCTTTTCTGGTTTGATACCATCTGAATGTTCAGGGTCTATTTTGGTCCTCCTTTTCAGAATCCTGAAAACTGATTCCAGTGCACTGGTACCTTTTGATAGGTCTGCAGTTATGGTTCCTGTCTCAGCTATAAGTCTTCCTGTTGTCACCAGGATTAAGAATGTTTGGAAAAGGTGCTTGTAAGTGATCTCTTTATGGTATAATAACCTTCCACCATACCAGAAAGTTAGAGCCGGAATGGCACCTGTAATGAACTGTGAGAGAAACAATCCAAATCCTGCATACCAAGACTGCCTATGGCTTTCTTTCTTGGAACTTACCTGTGTAAGCTCAAATAGCTTTAGAACTTTCTCCTGAAAACAGAATGCTGTAATAATTCTGTGGTTCACAACGGCTTCGCTTGCTAATTCACTGCTCTCGTTCTGTGCTTTGAGGATTTTCTTAGACATTGTCTGCATTGTCGTTGTACTAATGTAGAAGGCAGCAATGATACAGGGTTGCAGAGAAATAGCTACAAGCGCAAGTTTCCATGACAATATCAAACCTAAAACAACAGCCAAAGTTGTAGAAGAAATTGCTTGAGCCAGCATTGACAAGCGATCAGCAACAAGAGTTCTCACCATCGTGGCATCTGTGGCTAATCTTGAACATACGGCTCCGCTGCTGTTGTTTTCTTGATCGAACCACTCGATCTCGTATGTTAAGAGTTTTTCAAAAAGTGCCTCCCTGACTCTTTTTGTCAAGCTCTCTCCCATTATCCCAAAATAGTAATGCTGAATCACATTGGTCAGGAAAGCAAAAACAGCAAAGGCTAAAAATGCAAAGCAATAAATTCTTGTTTGCGACCTTAGCTCGTTGTGATCAGTTGTAAAGTATACTGCTAGAAGTGCAGCCATGCACAATGAGTGCAATGGCTGAATTAGTCCACAGGCAAGAGCAGCAATGAAACCTAACAGGGTTGGCTTCCACTCAGGTGCTGCCATGCTCATTAACTGCCATAGTGAAGGGGAACTGTAATTATCATCTTGCTGCTGGTTGGTTTTCTTCTCATCGCTAAAGCTTTGTGAGAGACTTGTCTCATCCTTTTGTTCTGCATTAGCAATTCCTGTATCAAGAACAACAGAGCTGCTAGATCCAGTATCTTGAGCTTTTGATGTAACTTCATCGTCTATGAAGTTTCTCTGTAGCTGCACCATTATTGAGTATGGACCATTCAAGTTTTGCATAAGTTGCTCATGGGAGCCTGATTCCACCAATTTTCCTGATTGAATTACAGCAATCAAGTCCGCATTGCGAAGAGCAGATAGGCGGTGCGCAACAATAATGGTAGTTCTTCCTATTGAGGCTTGATTCAAAGCATCTTGGACAGCTTTCTCAGAATGAGAATCCAGCGCACTTGTTGCTTCATCAAGAAGAAGGATTCTTGGATCCCTTAACAGTGCCCTTGCGATGGAAATCCTTTGTTTCTGGCCTTCAGACAATTGACTTCCCAATTGCCCCACCTGAAAAAGTTTGTCATTGGAATTTGTATATACCTTTATTCTTTTGATTCCTTTCTTTTCCAATTGCCATTCTTAGTTACACAAAACAGTAAGCAGCAAGATTTATTACAAACTATTACTTGGGTGAGGATGTCGAATAACAACTGATATTAGAGAAAATCCTATAGTCAGTACTTACCAAGGTGTCATATCCTTCAGGTAGTTGACAGATGAAGTTGTGGGCATTAGCAGCTTTAGCGGCTTCCATGACCTCTTCCATTGAAGCCTCCTCTTTTCCAAAACAGATGTTTTGTTTGATTGAGGTTGCAAAAAGTATAGGTTCCTGGCTTACCAGGCCCATTTGACTTCTCAACCATTTGAGCTGAAGGGTCTTTATGTCAACACCATCTAGCAGGATATGGCCCCTAAGAGGTTCATAGAATTTCTCAAGCAAATTTATTACTGTTGATTTTCCTGATCCACTTCTGCCAACCAACCCAACAGTCTGGTAAGCCATCACTTTGAGATTAAACTTGCTTAATACCAAGCTCCCTGGTCTTGAAGGATACTCAAAATCTATGTTTCTGAATTCCACTTCACCTTTAACTTCTGACATGGTCTTGCCTAGTTCTTTTGCAGAGTCAATGTCCACAACTCTATGAATCATCTCAAAAATCCGAGAAGCTGCAATATTTGCCTCTATGAAGTACTTGATATTGATTAGAGCACCTCCTAGACCCCTGCAAAGTTTCTTTGTCATCATTTCAGATCTTTGAATGTAATGAAAGTTTTACCTCCTAATATTATACGAGTGCAGCATGCAACAGGAAATATTTAGTTTGCTTGTGGACATTGTTGTTGAAGTGATTCTATGTAAAAGGCAACTGGTATCTACATTTTCCTAGGCAACTGTTCAGATAAATTAGAAAAAATTGATGCAAGTATTCTGTGCTTAAAATTATAATGCATTTTGAATATCAAAACTCAGTGAACTTACAGTCCTCCATAGACAATGCAAACTCCAGCGGTAAAAACGTCTCCCCCTTTTGCTTTCTTATGCATGACCAGAGTACTTCCATACCAGCCCTGAAGTGCCCACACTGCAAATGTAACACCAATAGTACCGATGGCCATACCTTTCATCAATCCTTGTTTTATCCCATGCTTTAAAGTTGGTTCTAAAGAAATCTTGTAGGCCTTGACAGTCCTTTCCTCTCCAACATAGGAATAAACAGTCCTGATTGATGACACTGCTTGCTCCACTATTCCTCCTGCAACTTCATAGGCTGCTTGAATCTTGTTTCCAACATCACCTAGAAGCTTTGCGTATACGAATCCTGCAACTACTAACATTGATAATGCGGGGATAGCCACTATAGCCAGCCTCCAGCTGAGGTATAAAGCAGCAAGTTGGGCCGTAACGAACAATGTTGTGTTCGTAATGAAATTTGCAATCTGATTAAAATTCCATGTCAAATTCACATAAGCTAAAAACCAAATTAATAAGCTAAAAACTCGTTTTACAAGTCTGAAATGAACCTTGTCTAGTGAGGATAATGTCTACTATCTAAGCACCTTTTCAGTAAGAACTCCTTGTATGGTGAGTGTGTCAGTTGAAATACTGGACACCACTTGAGATGCAATGGATGCACCATGATTTGTGTCAAAGAAGCCAACATCCTGCCATAACACAGCTTGTAAATATTGCCTCCGTATCCGAAAAGTTTGCCTTTCTGCTGTACGTGCCCAACAGAATCCTTCTGTTCATAATCAAGACAACAAGATGGAAGATTAGTAATCCACTATATAACACAAGCCTATGGTGTAACTCTTTAGGTTGGCCATGGGTTCAAACAATTAGAAAGAAGTACCGAGAAAGGCGCCTGAGCCGACACCAACAGCAACATAAATAAATGCCAACGAAAACTGCAGTATGAACAAAAAGATTATTATTGTTAATGAGACAACCCTAATCGATTACTATGTTAGTACTGGCGTAACTGCTTATGATGCTTACTTATGCAATGTAATTACAGAGTTGACTAATGTAGCTTTAAACCAACCTTGTTTACATCTTGAAGAGTGAAAGAAGCATCACCATAACTGTTCATGAGACTGCTGACAATCAGCATCATTAAAGCCATGGCAGATCCATCTGCGAGACTCCCTATTGATCCAAGTATCATCAATAACATATCTTTCCAATCTGACTGATTCAACACTGTCTTTAACGACCCTGATGGTGCAGCACTACTACTAGATTTTTCCTTTCCATCAGGTTTATTCCTTGATAGTTCAACATTCTTTTTTCTCGCTGAACTGCTCTCTGCCATTGTTTTCAGGTTAGTATTTGCTGCAAAGTTTCACTGGTGACATAATTGAGACATTTAAAATGTCTCTGAAATGTATTCATACAGTATTCATGATAATCATTATATGGTAAGAGTAGCTAGGTGACTCTTGCCTCTTGGTGTCTAAATTTTTCGAAAAACATGGGATCATACGTTAAAAATTATGTCTTGTGATCATCTACAATATACCTTTCGACTGGGAAGCTATCCTATGATATCAGAATATTGCCATTGTTGTTGTCAAACTCTGCCTAGGTCACATGTAAAGGTGTTTTTTCCATCTCTATCTTTTATATATATATATATATATTCATTTGCTATTATTATCATCATCATTCCTATGATATCAGAATCTTGCCATTGTTGTTGTCAAACTCTGCCTAGGTGGTTTTTTCTGTCTCTGTTTTTTTTTTTGCTATTATTATTATTATTATTTTGTTGCAAAGAAGATGTTCGAATGCAAGACCTTTTAAAATAAAAGGGACATCAATGCCAGTTAAGCTACAATCCATCAGTATCCATATGCTATTATTAAGAGGAGCGGAGACAGAATTACCAGAGAAGAAAAACAATCAAAGGAAAACTTCTCATTGCTATCAGAATTCTCAGTTACATTAGAAATTAGAAACGAAGATCCCACTTAGTATATATGTTTTTTATTTCTTATAATGTTTGCTTTACTTATCTAGTGTTTCATTTTAGTTTAATCCGCTCCAGTCTCCACTCTTGTTCTCATTTTTGGAATTTTTTTCGCTATTACTACTGAAGAAGACATAACTAAGAATACGAATATTTCCTAGATGATATCATCTATGTTCTTATCCATCTGTAACCTTGGGAACTGGAAAACTAAAGATTTTGTCCAATCATCCGGCATTCTTGCAAAACCAAGAGTTACACGTCTCTAGTAGCTGGGAAAAAAAAAATTCTAATTTGTACACTATGCATTTGGACTACAAGACAAATACATGGTGAGTTGTAGAATCCAAAATATTTAGAAATAAAGTTTATATGTTGAATAATTGATTAATTTTTTAATTCAAATAATCTATTCATTCTTCATAATCAGAAAGCATTTGACTACTGGAGATGTAAGCCTATATTGACAATATAGGAAATGATCTAGATAAAATCTTAAGACTCTAAGAGCATTCGACTACTGGAGATGTAAACCTATATTTGTTGAAACACTAGAAAGCTAGTGGAGGAGATGAAACATGGAGTTTTCCAAAAGAAGTCATGTCAATAGCAATAATGCCACTTCAACTTGTCCATATCGATATAATATGAGCTCCAATGAATATGAGGTCTTTTTAATTTAAAAAGCACTACTTTTAAGTATAGATTGCAGCTACACTTTTTAAAATTAATGGACTGTGGATTCTAATTCTTACAATGCTCTTAGATTAAAGTTGCAAGGTGAATTAATTTAATAATATATCTACTAGCAATCTTCTTCATTTTATGCTTTTTTTAGCATGTTTATAGAGAGAAGAATAATCATGTTGCTGATAACTTAGTCAAGCAAGGAGTTTTTAGACAGGCTAATTTAGTTGCATGAGTTTAGCTTTTATCCAGAGATTTATTTAGTATGAGAGGGTTTTGCTTTGTAAGAATAAATTCAGTAAGTTCAAGGTGTATCTATGAAAATTTTAAATTAAGGAAAAATATTGAAATAAATAATTTAATATTTTCTAAGTAATTATATATATATATATATACATGTGCCTTTTCAGTAAGTTCAAGGTGTATGTATGTATGTATGTATTTTCAATATGATAATTATGTACTTAGTGTGTTTCATGTATTATAAGATATCCGAAGGTCATTAGCGTACCTATAAATAACTCTTGTTAGTGTGAGTGAAAAAATAAAAAACTCTCTTCCTCCAAACACTTCTTCTCTTTCTCTACAAAAACATTATCCTTTCTTTTCAAACAGTATACCACAATGAGATCCTTAAGAAAACTGAGTTCCAACTAGCCAGTCATGCATGTTTCCTCGCAACTTGGATTCCGTGGGATCTTACACTGAGAGCACCCATCTGAATCACCAGCAATTTCTACCATTGATCTGGAATTTTTTTATTTTTTATAATAGTCAAAAATTTTATTAAGACTATAAAGAAAATAGCCTAACTTACATTAGATAAACAAGCAGAGAAAAAAAATAAAATAAAAATTACTGCATGAAACAGTGGAGCGCAACAATTAGGGGAAACGAAAAAAACATAAGTAACCAACTTCTCCCTATTAAACATTCTCTATATTAAGCTCCAAAGAGCTGGAATTAAGCCTCAGCCATAAAACAATACTTTGCCGCACCATGGTGAAACATATTTAGAGGTTAGAGGCAACATCATTAAAAATATCTTGAGAGATTCTGCTGCTTGCCTTTAACTATAAAAGACCATTGGTAGCACATATTTTCAATAGATTTTGGAAAACATTGCAAAAGCTCCCATTGAAAAGCAGTTTCATCCATATATTCCAAGCGAATTGGCAGTGAATGAAGATGTGACTTGAATATTCCAAGCTTTTATTGCAGAAAGCGCACATAAAGCAATACTTTGCCGCACCATGGTGAAACAGATTTGGAGGTTAGGGGTAGCATCATTAAAAATACCATGAGAGATTCTACTGCTTGCCTTTAACTAGGGCTGAGCATTTTCGGTCCGGTCCGGTTTTGGACCAAAATAAACAACCAAACCGATTTTATTTTTTTTAGTTTTGGAACCGAACCGAACCGAAAACTGGTTCAAACCGATTAATTTTGGTTCGGTTCGGTTCGGTTTTTTTCCCTTCCAAACCGGTTCAAACCAATATTATTCCGGTTGAGTTTTTTCTGGGCTTTTTATTGACCGTATTTTTTAGCACTTTTGTTTCTGTACTTGCTTCCAAATCGATAGCATGAAATTTACAATCCAAATCCCAAAAGACAATAATGCGGACAATCTGAAAATGGAAGGAACATTAAGCCAGAACTGGAAGTGTTGCAGAATTAAATCATAGACCAAAGAAAAGCAAATCCTCCCTGTAAGATGGCAAACAATGACAAACATTTGTGCCATAACTGAGCATCACAAGTATTGCAGGTTGTTCAACTAAATGTAACAGGTTGCATGTAACTGCATCTTGTACCTCTTTATCAAGAACACAACTCAGCCCAGACAGAGCTCGAATATCATATTTCTTCGGTTGGATCTGTGATACCCTAAGACAGATTTGAGAGATGAGAGATGAGAGGGCAGATTTGAGAGATGAGAGGCAGATTTGATTAGAGAGATGAGAGGCAGATTTGAGAGACAGAGATGCGAGGCAGATTTGAGAGAGAGGCAGATTTGAGAGATGAGAGGCAGGGAGAGGTGGCGGCTGAGAAAGTGAGAATGATGAGATAAGTTTAGGGTTATAAAATATGCTATTTATACTCCTTTTTTTTTCAAGAGATAACTTAGTTGAACCGGGCCGGTTCGGTTCGGTTCAATCGGTTTCAGAATTTGAAAATCGAAACCGAACCGAACCGGAAATATTTTGTGATTTTCTAATTGGTTTAATCGGTTTGGTTTTTTCAGTTTATTTTTTCCGGTTTTCTCGGTTTTCTCGGTTTTTTGGTTTTTTTGCTCACCCTTACCTTTAACTATAAAAGACCATTGGTAGCATATATTGTCAATAGATTTTGAAAAACACTACAAAAGCTCCGATTGAAAAGCAGTTTCATCTATATATTCTAAGCGAATTGGAAGCAGAAAGCACATCTTGATTCCTGAAAGGGTGAGATAATATTTTTAATCATTGTTTTTTTTTTAAAATCTCGTGTGATTACTTTGTTTGGGACAAGAAGCTAGAGGAAAAGTTGTATTTTTTAGTGGGGTTAGTTTTATCCCAATAAAATTTTTTTATTGAAATGGTTAGACACCACCAGAAAGCAGCTGGTACATTAATTTTTTAGCAAGATTTTACATGCGCCAAAACCAGTAGAGAAACAAACTGCAGAAAAAATGGACATAGCGTCAATGGACTAGGGTTGTTCAAGGACCAACCTTCAACTAAGGTCTTGTCAAAGTGCTTCCAAGGCTTCGGCATGGAGCCAACCAGACCAGTATGATGACATTTTGAGCTGGATATATCCTGACCATGTCTTGTTTCTTGTGTACTTTGTGTACAGATACTGCCCTCTTGATCATAGCATTAATAAATTCCGTTTAACAACATGTTTTCATGCAGTTGACTAGGAAAGGAAAGGACAAGTATCTATGCTCTGAGAATTGATATTAGCAAAATTAATTTTGTACGATGATTCTTTCAGTTTAGGATCACTGTCTAGGCTCAATTCTCAGTTGGGTGCTATTCAAGTTTCCCTTCAATCGACGTAAGAGGACACAAATAATATTGAAATAATAGGGTTTTATTAACGTTGTTGATGAGTTTGCTCTTGATTTGGACAGAAAGTTAAATGGTCCACTAAAAACGCGTTCGAGAGAGCTTCTCTTTTTGTTTTTAGGAATTTTTAAAATTACTTGGAGCTAGAAAAATATTAATTTGATATTTTTTTAATGTTTTAAGATGGTTTTAATGATATGATATTAAAAAAAATTTAAAAAAATTTATTTTAATATATTTTTTAAATAAAAAACTATTTTAAAATATATTATACATCTCAATATCGATCACACACTAAATAATAGAATATCTTGGACCGAGCCTTTTAGATTGTAAATAAATAAAGGTTTACTGTGTTTTTTTTTCCTCAATCTTATTGTTATATTTTGGATAATTAAAGTTAAAATAAGAAATGATTTTGTACAAACCATTTTTGCAAACCTAATCTAAGTTGCAAATATTTAGATATTATCCATATTTAGTTAGAATTCCTGTAATTTCAATCACATATTAATATTATTTAGATAAAAATTAAAGATAAGAAGAAAATTCTATCAAAAACCAAGGTACAAAAAAGGAGATATTATACATCAATTTCACTTTTCAGATGTAAACTTCTCATAATCATCAAGATATATATGATTTTTATAATCCTTAATTATAAACAAAAAACCTTTTCATTGTGTCGGTAAACTCAAGGTTTAACTTAGATTAGGTTTCATAATTAATAAAGGAGAGTTAACCCAATATTAATCAAATAAAAAAATTTAATTTTTTTAAAAATATTTCTAAAACAAAAAAATATACAGGATATTAGTACGAAAGAGAGAAACAGTCAAAATGCCCTCCTCATTTTTCTCATTTGTTGGAGCTAGGAGCGAGCGAGCTATCTAGCTAGCTAGTTAGAAGAAGAAATGAACAAAACCATGGAAGGGCTCTACTCTCTTCTTTATTTAATCTTAATCTTGACAATCCTCTTCTCTCTACACACCCAGATCGCTCACAAATTACTTATAGGCCACCACCCTCTTCACCTCAAGAAATCCCCACATCTCCCTCTCAGGTTCAGCTCTGATGGAACCTTCAAAATCCTTCAGGTTCTCTTCTTTTTCTGTGATTCCCATTCTTTTTTGTTTTTTTGTTGTTGTTCTTGTTCTAGCTGTAGTGGGTTTCCTTTCTTGGCTGTGTTTCTTGAAAAAAAATGGGTTTCTTTTTTCTTGGCATATGTAGCCCTGTGACTGACATGTGAAAGTAAACAGGTGGCTGATATGCATTATGGAACTGGGGTGCTGACAAGTTGCAAAGATGTGTTAGCTTCTGAGTTTCATTATTGTTCTGATCTTAACACCACTCATTTTCTTAAGAGGATCATTGAAGCCGAGAAGCCTGATTTCATTGCTTTTACAGGTATACATAATTCATTTCTGGTTTTCTCTCTTGATTTTTTTTTTATAAATAATGTAATAATGAATGTAGAGGATATAGATTTGAGGATTAATGTTGGGTTCTTAATTAAAATATATAATGAATTTACTTATTGCATGATAATAAAGGTGATCGTGCCTGATCTGATATAGAAATAATATAAATACATTGCTTTTCTTGATTGTGAAAAATATGGTTTCTTGCCGTGTGCTTGTTTTAGATATAGACTGCTTCAATAGGCTATTATGGTAAAGTCATACATGAATCTAAGTTTGTTTTGACTTAGAACAGGATTTTTTTTTGTTTGTACAATTTAAGTTGAATTTAATTTAGAGTTATGAGTTGGCTAGATATCGGCAACTAAACTAAACTAAGTATGCTTTGTTGATGATGTGGACTGCTGCTTTTTTGCATGTTAATGGAATTATGAATTTCATGTATTTTTAATTGACATTCAGTTTTTATATATAGGAGATAATATATTTGGTTCAAGCACTCCTGATGCTGCTGAATCTTTGCTTCGTGCCTTTGCACCTGCCATGGAATCTGGACTTCCATGGGCAGCGGTTTTAGGAAACCATGACCAAGAATCTACCATGACTCGACTAGAATTGATGTCTTTCATATCACTATTGGATTACTCAGTATCACAAACCAATCCATCAGTGGAAGATGCTTCTAGTGCAGCCAAAGGCGATACGATAACAGATATTGATGGCTTTGGAAATTATAATCTCAGGGTATATGGTGCTCCAGGTTCACATTCAGCTAATAGAACTGTTCTTGATCTTTTCTTTCTTGACAGTGGAGACAGGGAGGTTGTTCAAGGAGTTAGAACTTATGGATGGATTAAGGAATCTCAACTTCGTTGGCTTCATGGTGTTTCCAAGGGTTATCAGGTATAACAAAGTTTGCAAATTGGTTGAAACCAAACCATGGTTATTGATATTTTAAAAAGATGCTTACACTTGGGTCTCATTTCATCTATTGATATGCAAATGTCAACGATTATGTTAAGATAAATTTGTTGATATGATAACTATACTTTTCTGTTTTATGGGAAATAGGTTGTTTAATTTGCACCAAGTATAAACCTAAACTTTATTTTAGAATATTTAGGCGTATGTTTTCTTAATACGATGTCAATAGAGATGCCTGTGTGTGAATGTGTATGGTTATACACTACATTGAAGCTTATGCAAACACATAGTTTGTATAAAACATGCACGTACCAAATTAACTTTTATGTACATGTATTTTTCAGCCTCCAAAGGAAAAGCCTAGCTCTGCAACTGATTGCTTAACTACTGTCCATGTTCTCTCAATTCCCACAAAGGGAGGTCTGCTAGATTTAGATTTTATTAACATGTTGCAGGTCACTCACTAACAGGACCGAAAGGAGGACTGTCATCTCCTGGAAGGGGCTTCACCATCAGCTACACCCACACACTGTGCATTGGCATTTTTCCATATCCCAATTCCAGAAATTCGACAGCTATACTACCAAAAGATTATTGGCCAGTTTCAGGAAGGTGTGGCTTGCTCATCAGTTAACTCAGGAGTCTTACAGACCCTTGTATCCATGGGAGATGTGAAGGCTGTGTTCATGGGCCATGATCACAAGAATGACTTTTGTGGGAATTTAGAAGGTATATGGTTTTGTTATGGTGGAGGCTTTGGGTATCATGCTTATGGAATAGCTGGGTGGTCAAGGAGAGCAAGGATCATATTAGCAGAACTTGAAAAGGGTGAGAAGTCTTGGATGGGAATGGAGAGGATCAGGACATGGAAGCGTCTTGATGATGAGAAGTTGAGCAAGCTTGATGAACAAGTCTTGTGGGAATTACACCATGCAAAATGACTCGATTGCAGGTATCGATATACCACATTTTCATCTGATCATGCTCTATATCCTCTGTATTATCCTCTGTATTATTGATGTGATAAGATATTCTCCACATGCTTAAAACTGGAAGTAATTCATGTTACATAGGCAACTTGATGTGAGAAGCTATCCAAAATGTTTGGCTTGTTCACCAAAGAGGACAACATTCAACTTGACTCTCTTACTTTAATTGCACTCAAATTGGAGGATTGGATATTGTCAGGGTTTCTTATCTAATAATATTATTTGTTGAATAATATGTAGAAGTAGATCAACAACACCAAAATTGGCACTCAAGTTATCTCTTATCTAAGAATTGATCTCTTTCATATCTCTGTTGGATTACATAGGATCTCCGCCGTATCCCTTCAGTCTCTCAAAGGCGATATGACAATATATATCGATGGCTTTGAACATTATAATCTCAGAGTATATGGTGCCCCAGGTTCCCATTTGCCCAAAAGAAATGAAACAGGGAGCTCTTATGGATGGTTCAAGTAACCTCACTATTTTCCATGTTCCTTCATTCCCACATGGGAGGTCTCCTAGATTTAGATTTGATTAACATGTTGCAGGTGACAAACTAACATGGCGAGAAGGAGGATCTTGTACTACCGAGGTTTGACAACAGCTCTATGTACAATCACCTAAGCCGGGTTATCTGAGCTTCAACTTGTTCTTGTACAATCGCTTGGACGATTGGAGATAAGGAACTCGAACCTGATTGCTAGGAACTAATGATCGATACACTACTGCTCGTCCACATATTCTCGGTAGTGGTATTTGAGATACCTGTAAACCTGATTTTTATCAGGTCCACTAGAAGATCTAGCCTCCAACCACAAATCTAGATCGAGTTCTGGATAGGTCGAATGATCGTCCTCGTATCTCTCTTACAATCGGATGGTATATGTTTCCTGAAAAAAAAAAATCAATTAGCTAATTTTTTTTAAAAATAAATTAAGAAAAAAAATCATTGAAATCCAACTTACCACGAACTTCTGAGCTCAACTATCCAAGAGCTGTTGCACCTCTTTTCTAACAGTCATCATTTTGTATGTGAGTTTTTACAAAAAGCTCCATCTATGTAATATAAAGGAATCTTATCATCCGTCTTGTAAGCAAAACGAACGAAATGAATTTTTCCGGTAATTGAACCATTAATCTCATGTTCTTGTTCTCCGCACTAGACTACAACCACCGCATGAAACGTTCATTCGTCATGTACTGGATAGAAGTTTTCACAAATAGCCTCCAAGATGTACGGAAACCTGAAATCCCTCCACATGACCACATCTTCTCAGTCCGGAAAACCTCTTTTTTGTGCCTTTCTTTTTTCTTGCGCGTCTCACGCCAGAAATCACGCAAGATAGAAATAAATTATCGATTAAGATAATGAAAAAAAAATCTGAATATTTAAATAAAAAAAAATATAACAACTGAGGTTTAATTTGAGAGTTTTTGTTGGAAGGTTTTATTTAGAGGTTTCTTGAAGAGGATTAGTTGAAGGGTTTATTCTTTTTATTCTATTTATTTTGGGACGATTGGGTGTATGCTTATTTGTTATTTATTTTCTGGATTTTTCACAACAACTGATAGAGAAACTCTCGTCTGACACAACAATTACCTCCTAACCCCGCACAAGATTAAAGGCATGCTTTCTTACTGTGTGGAGTTTTAAAAGCCAAATGCTCTAAAGGTCAATTAGGATTCAGGACATTCACAAAACAAACAAAAAAAAAGGTTTAGATTCTGAAATTCCTCGGTTATTAAAAAAACAGAGAAGAAGAAAATAATTTAGAAATAATTCGCACCTTGTCAGATGAGGAAGAAGAGTCACCTTTTGAGTAACTTACAGGCCTTGATGGCCCTCAACATTGTCGACTAAAGCAATTCTACAGTTTACCTTTGTCCAGAAACCCTTATTCCAAGGTTGTTTTTGTTTCCCTTAAATACTAGAGACCTAAACTCGGTCTACTTAGGAGTATTCGACAGGAAAATTTCGTTTTGTTCCTTCCGTCTGTCTCCATTGATCAGATGGAACCATATACTTTTAATTTTATCAGGTAGCTCCCAGCTTGGAGACTCCTGATAAGTTTATAGAATGTTTATAGCTTATTCTTTGGAAATATTCTTCTCTCTGTTCTTAACCTCTGAAATTTGTTGCCAAATTTGTGAGATTTTGATAGAATATCCTTGCATTCCTTTCTACTGAAATTGGTAAACCAGTGTCCTGTGAGTATCAAAAGAGAGTTAAACATGATAATCAGGATGGGTAACAACTGTGGCATAGTAAAAGGACCCTTGCACTGCAAATTTCTACGAACAGAAGGCATCCGGAGCTTGCATTTAAACTTCATGATCAGTCGTGGGGCTTTACCTCATGGAGATGAGGCATCGTTGTGGCTGCAGGCTAGATTCTAGCTTACATTTCAATACTGAAACCAAGAGATATAAGAATAACAACAAATACACTTTCACAAATCGGAAATGATTTATCATCTATATTTTAATTCAGAAAAAAATTCTATATATCCCTGCACATTCTTTATCTGGGTTCACTACTTGTAGTTAGCTAGGGTCGTCATCAAATGACAGAAAGTTGTTGGAGTTTTACAAGTGCATAGTATGCACCCTTTTCTCCT
>Ga0307515_10012947_pt1 | contig 15639 bp, 11 predicted proteins | sample 17_EM_MG_FD_194513 | JGI IMG/M metagenome (GOLD analysis project Ga0307515, IMG submission 194513) | Populus trichocarpa ectomycorrhiza microbial communities from riparian zone in the Pacific Northwest, United States - 17_EM | ecosystem: Host-associated > Plants > Roots > Unclassified | place... | reverse complement strand
AAATAAGAAGAATTGATTTTTTTTTTTAAAAAGGAAAAATATTTATCCACTAGTTGACAGGTTGATTCGGCTTATTTTGACTTTTCTTGTTTCGACAGCAACTACTGAACGAGCTTTCTCAGCGATGAAGATTGTTAAAACAATATTTCGCAATCGGATGGAGGATGATTTTCTTGCAAGTTATTTTATTGTCTATATAGTAAAAGAAATTGCTAAAAGATTCACAATTGATATGATAATCAATTATTTCTATTTTATAAAAAAACGACGAGCACAATTAAAATAAATATGTAAGAATTATTCTTTATTGTTTTTTACTTTATTTCAAAGTTTATCAAATATAAAATAATGCTTCGCTTTAGCTAATGTTTCTTATATACTTTGTATATTTATATTTGATAGGTATAAAGACCAACAACATTAAAGCGATGGATACATCATAAAAATAAAATTAACTTTATTGCTTTGACTCAATTTATTATTGCTCCAAACCTTTTACCTTATACAAAAGGTCATTACATGTTTGTAATAAGTTATTTGAATAAAACTAAATCATGCTGGGTTTGTTTACAACTCATGTACAATAAATTTAAACAAATATTATATCTTATTATATTATTTTTGGCCACCCCTAACAAATAATCCTAACTCCGCCCCTGTCTATGGCTACACAAATTTTCCCATGGCCATGTTATTGTTCATGTATATATAACAAAGACAACTCATGGTATGTCTCTTATCAAAGCTGCAGCAAGAAATCCAAGTTCAGAACAGAAAAATCATGGCTCGTGAGAGGATTCCTTTACTAACAATATTGCTACATGTCTTTAGTCTTTTCTGGTCATATTTATATGAATACCGGCAAAACCAGCTGGCCACCTACTCACTAGAAAAGTCCCCCACAATGACTGAATGGTTAATAAATGTTGCATTAAACTTTCTTTGTAGATGTTGGTATATATGATCATAAATATAATTGCGAGACCGGCCAGGTCTCAATCCATTGAGTCATATATAGGATTAACTTGTTGGACCATCGAATTAATCAATTAATCGAAGTCTCTTATTTTTATTCAAAGCAATTTTATTTTAATTTAAAAGAATCTTATTTTTAACTCGATTTGAATTTGACCAGGTCACAAGTTAATTAATATATTTGATTACCAAGATTTAGCTAGGTTAATTTTAAAATTAGTTTAAATTAAAACTCATTTTGGATTTTGCTTTGAGTTATGAGTTTATGGAATTAACTTGTTGGGAAAAATCAGATTTACTATTTGTTGATAAAAAAAATCTTGAAAAATGAACTTACATATGACCGTGCGGTTTCAGTTCCTTTGAGTGTAGAGGTGATTGAGGATCTTGGCGAATTTCTCTCGTAGACTTGCATTCTTTCTAGGAAATGCAAGACCATACCATCTCCTTCATTCACTATTAATATTCCAAGAAGAAGGTTGGATATATATCTACGAGTCATTAATATCCCTTTGCTAAGTCCTTGTTTTTTAACAATTTTCCTTTCCAAGTAATTAGCAGATATAACACTAATCTTGCTTCATAGTTCAAGCAAGTTGTTTACGAATCCTTGAATACATGATGTCTTACTCTCCTAATCTTCAAAAACCTTCAAACAGTACTAACCACTACGAAGAAGATCAACAACAACAACAACAACAGATCAAAAGCCAGTCCCAGAAATATGAAGAGATTATTTCAACCCTTCCTAAGGATCAATATGGATGGTTGGATGAGCATTACAAGATTGAAGGATTTTGGTATGATCCTGTTTGGGCTGTTGGAGTTCTTTGGGCACAGGAAAACTTCCAGGCACGCTCTAGTGATATTATTTTGGCTTCATTTCCCAAGTGTGGCACCACATGGCTGAAGGCTCTCATGTTTGCCATCCAGAAGAGAAATGATCGTTGCCTCAATGATTCAACTCACCCTTTACTCACTACAAACCCTCATAAATGTGTTCCCTATTTTGAGCTGCAAGCTCATGAAGATGACCCAATTACATACCTAGATTCTCTTCCCTCACCTAGGCTACTTGGCACACATATCTCTTACACTTCACTGCCGAAATCCATCATAAATTCAGGTTCTAAGATTGTGTGTATCTGTCGGGACTCGAAAGATGTTTTGGCCTCCTTGTGGAAGTTTGTCAATAAAATAAGATCTGGAAGGAACATGCTACCCCTGCCTCTGGAAGAAGGGTTTGAGCTTTTCTGTAAAGGAGTTTGTCTTTCAGGACCCTTTTGGGAGTACAATTCGGAGTACTGGAACGCAAGTTTAGAACGTCCGAATAATGTATTTTTTCTCAAGTATGAGGATCTGAAGAAGGATACTGCTTTTTACGTGCAGAAGCTGGCACAATTCATGGAACGTCCCTTCTCGGTGGATGAAAAAAGTAAAGGTGTCGTGAAAGACATAATAAAGCTATGTAGTCTTGAGAATTTGAGCAATCTGGAGGTGAACAAAACTGGAACATTTCATCTGGGCTCCAAAGCAAAGGTGGACAACAATGCATTCTTCCGGCGAGGTAACGTTGGAGATTCGAAGACTTGTCTGACGCCTACGATGATTAAGCGACTTGATGAGATTACAAAGGCAAAGTTCAGAGGGTCTGGACTGGCAATTTAGGCGGGGAAAAGAGAAACATGAAGCATTTTTCTTATGTGAGGTACTGTTTCCATTTCATGATTTTTTGGAGTCTAGTTTAGCCTTCTTTTTAGATGTTAATTTATCTTAATTAGAATAAATTAATGGTGTTCATCAGATTAATAATATATGAACATATATATGACAATATCTTTATGAAACTTTTTAGGTTAATTTGTTTTCTAAATTCATGAATTAGAAATTGTTTCCATTTCATGAGTCTAATTAACAATAAACTAAAGGAGGTGACACTCACAAAACATTGTTAATGGTGTTTTTTATTCCTTTGATTTTTTTATTTTTCTAAATCTATGTATTTTTTTTAATTTTATACTTTAATATTTGTTTTATTAAATATTAGGCTTCATAATTTATTATGGTTTGTTTTATATATGGTTAGCTCAGTATCATAATTCATGTTACAGATTTGGGCTTCAAATAAAGAGGCACGAACAACTTCTAGAAGATGTCGATTCTTACGCTCAGCGACCCTATTCTGTTGTGGTGTATATGCACATGTGGTGTGATGAACAATACCATATTGACTTAAAAAATTATACAGATCATGGTTGACGTACTCTACTCCATTGTTAGATCGGAGCGTCATGATTTTCTTGTCAAATTGAGTAGCAACATATTGATAAAATAGTTTGAATTTGACTATTACTTCACTTTTCTGTCTTAAAGGAAAAAACCAGGTCATCCGGGTGCAATCATCAATGAACGTCGCAAACCACTTATAACCACTAATTGTGGAAACACGTGATGGTCCCAAAACATTAGAATGGACAATCATGAAAGGCATAAAACTTTTATTCAACCTCAATGGATAAGAAATACGATAACTTTTCGCCAAAATGCAAGTTTCACAATGGAAGTCTGATTTAGTAAACTCATAAAAACAACTTTGGAAATAGAAGTTTCAGATAACCAAATGAGGCATGACCTAATTGTCTATGCCATAGCCAAATTTTCTTCATCCTGATAGACTCACCTCCTCTCACATGATGTGCATGACTCAATCTCTTAGCGGTGTCGTTTGTCAAGTCCAGATAATATAGTTTTCCTCTCCTAGTACCACATCCAATCATGGCTCCTGGTGTGAAGATCCTGAAATAGACATTATAATAGACAAAAATACACGGTACAATTAAGGGAATCAATGATTTGAGGAACAGATAACAAGTCATAGTCAAGTGAAGGGACAACTAAGACATGATCAAGATTTAATGAGGATGTAAGAGATAAAGACCCTTCTCCTGTAACTCGGGAGGTGGTGCCATTGGCACTAACAATATGTATTTGGCTTAAAGGTGTGACAGAGTGTACCCCAATAAAACTAGATGTCATGTGATCCGTTGCACTAATGTCAAAAATCCAGGATCTATTACCAGTAAGTGAGGATGTACAAGAGTTACCTGAGGTGGCAAAGGCCTTAAAGTCAGCTGTACCTGATGGGATTTTTGATGAAGTCTCATATAATGACTGGGCAGATGCAAAATGAGGCTTGGTTTGAGTCCCTCTTACGCCCTTTGTGAACCAATCCTTCTAGATAACCAATGATCTTATAACAGTCCTTAATTGTGTGATTATCTAAACCACATTTGATACATTTCATTGGAGGTTTGTTACGAGCATGGTCGACGTTGTAGTTATGCAGCCGAGATTGTTCGGACTTGGCAGCGGCAAGAGTTGTGGCTTCGGAGGTTACACAACTTCAGACATGGTTCCCTGTCGGTTACTTTCTCTTTTAATATATGCATATGCAGCCTCAAGTTCTAGCTTTGGCTCCACCCTCAAAATCTCTCCTCGGACTTGATCAAAATTATTGTCCAAATCTGCAAGAAATTAATATATAAACTCTGAGACGATCAACTTCTTTTCGTCTAGTTTCAATGTCTGACGGATGCTCCATGGTGCTTGGACTTAATTGATCAAGCTCCTGAAAAATCTCAGTGAGCTCACTGTAATATTTGGCAACTGAAACACCCGTTTGTCTCATTATAAATGACCTACTGTGAATGTCGTAAATCTTAGCATCATCAGCCCCATCTGAATAAGTTTGCTTGATTGCATCCCAGACTTGTTTTGTTGTGTCATAACGAATAAACCTTTTAATCTGATTAGGTTACATGGCGTCAAACAACCAACTCTTGACTTGGCAATCTGCTGCACACCATTTATTAAATGTGGGATTTGTGACTGCAGGTTGGGTGCTATCACCGGTCAGTTGGCCATGTTTTTCTCGCTCAGCTATCTTCATCTTTATAATTTGATGCCATAGAGAATAGTTATTCTCATCCGGTTTGATTCATGCAAAGAAATTAGAGGTGTCACTCTGCAATGTGATGACTATTTGTGTGGCAGTGTTGGAGTCTCCCGACAAGAAGGATTTATTGGTGTTTGTTGAACCATCATCTTCTGCCATAATTTTGGCTTATAAAGTGATGAGAGAAAGAAGTAGGAAGAACAAATAAAGTAATTTGTTTAGCGTAATTTGGCTGAGGAAACAGTGAGTCGTGGTTGTGAAGGGTGGCTAATGGCTGCTACTGTGAAATCACTGCTACTGCGAAGGAAGCTTATGTTTGCTGTTGCAAAAGTGATTTATGAAATTAGGGCAAGACACAGTCAAAATCGACCGCTCTGATACCATATCAGATTTGGTGATGGTAATATTCTCTTATTCATTATGGTTTCTATAACAGCAGATGTGTGTGTGTTGGAAAACTATTTAAAAATGTTTTTATGAGCCTATAATCTTGCAGAATCAAATAATTGATTCAAACTAATTAGGAATATACAGCTTAGATGTGTTTTTAAATATAAAGAAAAATTTATAACCCGGGTCATAAACCCAACTGAGTCAAATAAGTTGGCTGTATTTCAATAAAAAATAGACAACAATAAAAAATGGACCAAATAAAAAAAATCACGATAATTTGAGAAAAAAATATTTTTATAAAAGAGGACAAACAAAATGATTTTTTGAAATAGGTAGTGTTTTTTTTTGTGATTTTGAAATAAAATGATTTTTTTTTGTTTGTTTTAGATTATTTTGATGTATTGATATAAAAAATAAATTTTTTTAAAAAATTAAAAATATTAATTTGATGTATTTTTAAGTAAAAAATATTTTAAAAAACAACTATTACCACAATATCAAACAATATTTAAATAAAACATAAAATTGTAAGATAATAAATGAAAAAGAAAACCTCAACACCCACCCTTAATTTTTTTTTTTTTAACATTTTAACTCTGGGAAAGAAGCACGTCAACGAACATTTTTGAAGACCATATTTCTCTCAAGAAAAGAGTCCATGCTCAAAGGCCATAGCCTCATGTATTAAATTATCTGGGGGTGGGGGAAAGCCCTGATTATTAGTAACATTTCCTCCCATCAACACCAATGAGGTAGTATTTGATTTATTATTTTTTAAAATATTATTTTTAGAAATATATTAAAATAATATATATTTTTATTTTTTTAAAATTTATTTTTAAAATTAGTATATTAAAACTATAAAAAAAAACACTAAAAAAGTTAACCTCTAATCTTGTATTATTCTGATTTTATTTTAGTTATTTACATTATAGGTCAAAGTAATTGTCGGTTAATGTTAAAAATAAATTGTTGTAATGGTTATTTTAATGGTTTAATATAGTGTTTGGTATTTTGAAAGTAATTGTATTTTAAAATATATTTTTATTTAAAAATATATTAAAATAATTTTTTAAAAAAATTTATTTTTAATATCAATATATATATTTTTTAATAATTTTTTAAAAAATATGACATCATTGCAAAGATAAACAGGCTTCCGAAAAGGTTCTCATGACCGTCTCCGTAGTTAATTACTTTGAATTGATAATTTGAGGGGCTAGAATTGGAAAAATAAAAAGTGGGGGATTACATTGGATTTGAACAAGAGTTCAGAGGTTGTTTGGACCAAATTGTGAGGAGGTTAACTTTCAATCAAGAGGGTTTACTCTCTATTTAGCTCCTAAAATTTATATCTAATAAGAGAATGAATTTTTATTTATTTATTATTTAAATCAACAATCTTCACAAAAAAAAGAAGAAATTATCATTACTATTATTATTCTAGACCATTTTTTAGATTTTTAAACAGAGCATGGGTATTGTCGTAAATTCGCTCTCCTCCCCCAACTACCGTGAAATTTCCCGCCTCTAAAAAATACCATGAGTCCACGATCCAAAACTAAACCTCACCATACAATCTCAACCGTCTATAAGATCCAAACAACCGGCCAAAGATCAGAATCCGCGTCCTTCCCATTGATTGGTTCACAATCACTCTCCCTTCCTATATAATAAACCCAGTATTGTTTACTTCCATCAGGCGCCAAAAAAAAAACTATCATCTAGCATTCAATAACTCTTCGTAAAAACTAAAAAATCCCGATTTCTTTGTAGATTTCAAGTCTCTTTTGGGAAGATGGCAGGAAGAGGAAAGGCTTTGGGGTCCGGAGCAGCAAAGAAAGCAACCTCGAGAAGTAGCAAGGCGGGTTTGCAGTTCCCTGTGGGACGTATTGCTCGGTTCCTGAAGACTGGGAAATACGCCGAACGTGTTGGTGCTGGTGCTCCTGTCTACCTCTCTGCTGTTCTTGAGTATCTTGCTGCTGAGGTATAAAACTAGCCTTGTTTTCTTTCCTCCTCTTTGCCTATTTTTTGTGGTTTTCTTTTTGGGGTTAGTGAGTACTGAGAAAAGTTTGTGAAATTTGGGAATATGAATATTTTATGTTCTTGTAGATTTTTGTGAAGTTTGGGTACATTGGTGTTCTTTGTTTTTCAAGTTTTTTGGGGTTTTTTTTTAGTGATTTTGTTAAAAATAAATGTGCCAATTAGTTGATTTTCATTAATTACAGGGTGTTTAGTTACTGAAAAGAATTCGGGAAAATAAAAAAAAAAATTTGGTGGAAGCTTTTGGCTCTGATTTATTAATTGGGATTCAAATCTTCTGGGTGTTTTTGTATTTTTTTCATGATTCTTTATCCTGATTTTACATTTGCTCAACAACAGGACCGTTTCTTTTATCTGCTTCAATTAATTTTGGGTGTTTTTTTTGTTGTGTAGGTGTTAGAACTGGCTGGGAATGCAGCAAGAGACAACAAGAAGACTAGGATAGTCCCGAGGCACATTCAGTTGGCAGTGAGGAACGATGAGGAGCTGAGCAGGCTGCTTGGCCAAGTCACAATTGCTAATGGTGGTGTCTTGCCTAATATTCACAACACTTTGTTACCGAAAAGGGTTTCTAAAGGTCCAGTTGATGATGAATGAGAGACGAAGCAGAATTGGCTTTGTCCATTGTGAAGTTACAAAGAGAAGCCCTTTTAGGCAAATACTGAGAAGAATTTAGGTTGCAGTAGTAGGATTAATTAGGTTTTATTTGCCCCTCTTTTTCCCCCCTTTTGTTGAATTAATCTTGATTTGATGTAGTTCTAGTTTGTTGATTTCTTAAATGAAATGTGCTGCTTCTTCTGCCCTTTTTATGTGTTGAGAAATTCCTTGATCACTTCATTGTTGGGTACTATATGATTGATGGCAAGAGATATTCAGTAAGTAGTAATGAGAATACACATTAGCATTGAAGGGAGTTGATCAAGTGGTAGCTAATTAAGCAAGAGCTTAAAACCTTTACATGATAACTTGGATGATGATTGTATGCCTAATGGGGAGGATTAGAGTATGATGGGATCAATTGAAATTAAAGGAAATTGGAAAAAAAGACTACGCTTGAGAAGTAGCAGGGGTTCGATGCCGAGAATGGTCTCTGGCTGAAGCAGTGGCAGATACATAATAGGCTACTGCGAAGATTCCATGAATGAAACACAGGATGCCTCCGATGGAGAGAATGTGATGATACGATAATCCACATGATTTTCTTGATTTTGAGTTTGCCATTGTCCCTATGACCAGCATTGTGAACCCAATGGCCAGTATGATCCTGATTTGCCCAAAACAGCAGTATATGCATGTCAGATTGAATCAAGTTTTTGTTTGCAGTGTTGTTTTGATAGTAAATACCATGAGAAGAAAAGAGAAGCTACAGCTAGCTTCCTAGTAGCGGATGCCTTTCCGAAATCTTCCTTGGACCACATGCAAGTGCATCCACCAAGCAAGTTAGCAATGATATGAGCAAGGGGAAGAAATAATATTGCAGCCAAACCTAGCTTGAAAGCTTGATAGCTCGGGTCTCTACACTCAAAAACCCACATCTTTAAATGCTTCACCTGCCATCAACAAATCAAGATCCAAATGAAATGATCTGCAACCAAAAGCTGAAGACATTCAATTCATAACTGGTTTACCTTGTTTTGAGCCATATCAGCTTCAATCCCAAGTATGCCAGCAACAACATCCAGTGCTATGATTAGGAGACAAACCAAAATACCATGATTTTTAGCCATTTTTCTTTTCCAAATTGACCAGAGGTAACAGTTCTATAGAAGGCTGTGAACAAGGAGAAGGTAGGCTAGGGAAATCTTTATAGGGAATTTGTCTTTCTTTTTAAGCAAGCTTCACGAAAGACAGAATAAGAATAAAGTTGAGATCATCAATAAAGGAAATGATATTAGATTAGCTGTGAATTACGAGTCAATACCTTTTTTCGTCTTGACATTTTTCTTCTTTCTTTTGGTGCTTCTTTTCTAAATTCTGATTCCTTTCATGGGAGACAAGGAAAATTTAAAGAATAAGGATCGATTAAGCTCGAGATCAATGGGTCATCGAATTTGCTGGCCAGGCCAGCCGAGTCTTATATCACTGGTTTGAGGTATCACCAGCAAGGTTGTAACATTGACGTTCATGAACACCCAAGCAGAGATCCTACCTCAAAATTGAAATTATTCCCTTAATTACATCGGCACATTCCTAAATCTTAACTCATACAATGCTATAAATACTTATCTAACCAAAGGTAAAAAGCCCCTCATTCATGTGGGATTTGATAGCCTACAAGAACGTGGAAAATTTGGTATGTACACCAAGAGTATTGTATCCTATTATTTACAAGGTCAACTTTTTTTTGGGCCAACTATATTTTTGTAATTTAGATTGGTTTATTTCGACTTTTTTACTCTTATAATTTAGAATCTATTAATGTTAATTGCACAATTATGAATAGTTTCAATTTCATCCTTGATAATTAAATTAAAATGATTAACCCACCTTTCGATATTTTTTATTTTATATTTTGAAGTATCTTTTTGAAACAATATCACCTATTTCGAGGATAAATGAAAAATGGTGAGCTTTAATAATAGCTAATCAAAAGATCAGGGTGTAGCTATAGATTTATAGGACCATAGTGGTAACATTGAAAAATATTAAACTTTATGGGTGAAGGAGGAAAGTTGATGAATCTATTGGAGTAAAAATGAAATTTACTCATTTTTTTTTTAATAGCCTTTCCCTCAACTAGCCAACCGATTGCTATTTGGGCTTTTTCCTCATGGTCTTAACGCCCTTGATGCAAAAGAAAACTATTTTTTCTTTTAGTTTTCCTTAGACAAGGAATTACAAGCAACCTCATTGGTAGAAACATAGTTGGAAGAAGCCAAACAGGATACTAGAGAGCGTTTCGAAATGTGGTTATACCTGTATTTTCAAAAAAATTATTTTTTTGTATGTTTTGCATCGTTTTGATGCGCTGATCTCAAAAATAATTTTTTTAAAAATGAAAAAAAATTATTTTGATGCATTTTGACACAAAAAACACTTTGAAAGCAATCACAACCACACTCCTAAAGAAGCACATTAACGATATTTTTTTATCTTGATTTAAAAGTTTATTTTATTTATTTTTTAGTTCTGAATATTACAAAAGTGAGAAAAACTCATTGAAAAACAATGCAGTTGTTAGTTTGTCACAATATGAACACTAGAAAAGAGGATATTTGTGTTAATGAGTTGCTTTTTTTGAGAGGATTTCAATGGGTGTAAATTTTCTCTTTAAACACCGTGGAAAAAGTAGATCGGCTTTGATTTTGATCTAATATGTCATCGTCTCAATATTAAACAAAATATGATATCTTGAGTTTTTTCCAAAGCCAAACCATTCTTTTTATTGGTCATCTATATTGCATTTGAATTTGTCAAGTTGATCGGGTCACATTAAAACAACTCTTTTACGATTTAATTTTAAATTAGTGCTATATAAGAAGTCAAGTTGAGATGTTTTAAGATTGACCCATTAAGAGAAGTTTAATAACAATACTAAATAATTTTTTATGACTTAGATATTTTTTATTACTTTCAATTTTTTTTATCTAACTCGTAGCGTAGTGCAATTATTTAAGAAGTTATCGTTCTTATTTTGATCCAATGAAAGATTTAATATATTTTAAATTACATAAAAAGACCTCTCTCTATGTAATTATAATGAAAAAAAATATTGATATTAAAACTCGAGTCTTAATTCATTAAACAAAATATATACAATATAATGTCTTTTATTTTTTTTTATAACTATAGTTATCAAATTTAAATTTGTTTGACAAGTTGATTTGGTAATTTCCCAACCTTGTTTGTTTTAATTCAATAAAATTTAAATGATAAAAAGAACTCCAAACCCTTGCAAAACTAATGAGAACTCGTCAAGCCAGCTTCATTATTTTTTTTTAATTTTTATCTTGTAGGACTATTGTTTTTTTTTTTACTTTTTTATTTAAAATTATTTCATTTAAAAAATAAAAAAAAATATTATTTTAAAATATACTGAATTGATATATAACTCACAAATTAACCCAACCAACTGTTTTTAACCAGACGAAATCCCGGGTGAGTATATGGTATCTATGTTTTCACCTCTCATGGAGGAAAACAAAAATCAAAATCCAGTCAACTTTAGAAGAAGCTACACTGGTCAAGACATGGATTGCAGTAACATCAGAAGCTACACTTGTCAAGACTTCAGTCTCTGTAGAGCAAAATATTGTTGGACAAATTCTCTAGAAGAAGTTGGACATTTCTCCAATGAGAATCATCATCACTATCCTGTATCCGAAAATCAAAATCATTGTAAGAAAGCAAACACGCTTTCCTTGGCATATTAACAATCAAGATAAAGGAAAGGAAAGGAAAAGATGTCATCATCCTCAGTATATTACCGATGGAAAAGCTTCGAGGAAGATGGAGATCGACCAGAGAAGCCTCGTAGATTTGGAGTTACAGAGATGAGAGGGCCTCAATACACTCTATTGAGCCAGAACATGCTTCAAGTATGTATAAAGAACATGTTTTCTCTCCTTTAACTTACAAACATGGTTTCTTTGTTGATTTTGGTGGATGCCCATCTTGCCATTTAGTGGACTAACTAATTATTGACCAACTTTAGAGGAATAAAATTCTAGCTGTGTGTGTGTTTTGCTAGGAATCACCATGTATTTGATGTAGTTTAATACAATGCTGTGTTTTTGGTAAATTAATGCTTAGATGATGCCGCGCTCTCTCGGTTTTTCTTTCTTTCTTCACAGTGGGGTGGGGGGCGTGTTAAGTTTAAGGAGATAGACGATAATTATTTGAAGTGTTTCTTGAATGACCCAAGTAAAGTTACCAAGTGGGACATGTATAGAGAAATTAATAGGTTGAAATTACCAAGTCTAGCTAGTAACTTCAAAAGTGGGAAATGTACAGAGAAATTTTGCAAGTTAAGAACTTAATACGAGTTTTGAGCCTTTTGTTATAATTTGATCTAAAGATTGTTTCTACAATGGCGTTTTCATAGAATGTTCTGTGATTTATTTATTTATTATTTCGGATAATTATAGGTAACGTTGTGGAAAATGGGCTATTCGATTTAGAACGTTAAGGAGTCTTCAAGTAAATTTGTGGAATTGTGGTGTAATATCAAAGAAGCTTAATGCAGATTGATTGAATTTGAGTATTTATTTGCTTCTTACTTGTGCTTGTGCATACTCGTATAATGCTTGGCAGGATCTTTTCGAGACAATGGGGCAGTTTGTTGATGGACTGAAATTCTCCGGTGGTTCTCATAGTTTAATGCCAAAGTCTTCTATTAAAGAAGTGATTGACATGGCTCACAAGCATGATGTGTATGTTAGTACTGGTGATTGGGCTGAGCATTTGCTTCGTAAAGATCCCTCAGCACCTCGAAGCACTGGTAAGGAAGCAGCACCTGTCTTGGTGTTTGTTTGCTATGGTTACATATTGCTTGAAAATGGAGAGATATGAATCTAGCATGATGATTGATGAACTCAGGAATATGGTGTATCCTTAACTCTAAGTCATACGTTGCTAATCACATTCACAGGACATAGAGGCTGAACTATGATTAGATAAAGCTCAAATGGATAATCGATCCATGAATATAAAAATGTCTAAGATATATTTTTGGAATCTTTCCCTCCGACTAATTGGAAATGTAATGCAGGATGCTTTTGATAGAACATGACAAGCATTTGATGTCAACTGAATGATTATTGTTGCTAATGATCATATTAAGGTTGTTGGTATCATAGCATAGGTTAAACTGTTGACTGAAATCGGATTATTGATTCTGATGAGATACTCCAATCAGTCAATGCTCTAAGCTTAATTTATAAGCAATTACAGCTACGCGCATGCACATGTTCACATGTTCTGCAGTTGCATACCATTGACAGTTTTGATATCAATCTTTCTTTCATAAATTGGCTTCATTCAGATATAAAGAAGTATGGAACACTATGCATGTGGAAACCCTACAACTAGCATCTGAGAGATCTAGATGGTGGAAAGAAATTATGCTAATTTGGGAGAAAATGGACGAGAATATTTAGTTAATGTTCATTCATCAAAACACACATGTTCAAACAATTATGGATAAAAGACTAGTGTATCCCCTAGTAGATTGGTGGTTCAGGTGACAAGAAGATGATGAAGCACCTGAATTCAGAGACACATGCGGTCTTTTAAGGATGCTTGAGCCAGAAATTAATGAATTTGCCTAAAACAGAAATGTAAATTCTTCAGGACAATTGCATCTGAACTTACAAGGTATATCTTTGTTGCGCAGAAATGGTTGAAGATGCTAATCTCCTGATCAGAATGGCCCAGAGGTGCTTAGAAGCTGGGGCAGATTATAATGATTGATGCAGATGACAACTGCAAGATGTAATTGCAACGGTCGCCGGACGACTAGGTCTCGAAAAGACCATGTTTGAAGCATCAAATGCTAAAACTGCAGAGTGGTTTATCAAAAGATATGGTCCAAAGGTATATTCCACTGTCTCTCCTTCTTAACCATATGGTGAAATCCAGTGTTTATTGAACTCGCTGTTGCTAAGGGCATGCTTTCTTTCTCAGGTGAACCTCCTTGTGGATCGTTCTCAAGTAATTGGTCTAGAGTGCCTCCGAGGACACGGCATGGGTAGAAGTTATACTTCTCTGCCCTAGGCTCCGCATACTTTCACTTCTGAACTGTTGCTTTGTAAACATTATTAATTAATTATTAAGAATTAAGAAATACAGTAAAAGACGTGGGGAAAATATTATTCTCCTTTTTAGTCCTTTTTCTTCTTCTTTTTTTCCCATCACATCCTTATAGGCTAAATTGATTGTCAATTAAAGCACATTGATTAAGGAAAGACAAGATTCATAGATAGGGGATGACATTAAAAAATATGGTTTTTCTAAATTTAGTGCTAAGCATATATTTTGGTCATTTAATTTTTTAAATTATAAATTGTTCAAATTTAATTTTAATTTTTTTTTATTCTAGTCCTAATTTGAGAAATGAGAGAGAAAATGGTTGGATTTCAGTGATAAAAAAAGAAAGTTTTGATTGGATTCAATTCAGACCATGGAAATTGGTGATTTCGGTTTTAATGATTTTTTTTATGGGAAGAGTTCATTCAAGGTGTTTTTTTTCCCTTAAACTTACTGAAATAGTAGATATGAATCCAAAAATAATTTTGATTTCCGGTGAGGCTATAAATATATTCTTCAAAGTGTTTGGGATGTTTGTTTTTTAGTTTTTTAAGATCAAAATATGGTTGAAAGTGAGTTTTTCTTTGTCTGAAATAGACTTGCTTGATTTTTTGTCAAATGGAGGTCACTGAAATTTGGGTAGAATAGACGATGCATAACCTAATATTTTATTTTTTAAAGAATTAAGTGGCGGGTGACTTACTGTACACCACTCCACCCCTTAAGAAAAATAGAAAAAAATAAAACCCAAGCACGTGAATTGTTTCATGTCCACTTGCTCGGGCTATTGAGCCTTTTTTTTTATCCATTACAATTGGATTTTTTTTTAAATATTTTTTTAATTTCATCATTTAATATTTAGTTAATTATTAATTTGACGACATAATTTGTTTCAATTTGATTTTTTTTCAATCACCTTGATATTTAATTGGTTTTTAATTTTATAGGTGTTTATTTAGATAAAAAAATTATAAAAAAATTATTGAACCCAATTGATTTCTTGACCTGGGTCACGAGTTTGATTAATTAATTTTGGTTGGGTAAGGACCCCGTGCCATAATTTTTTTTGTCGCATAAATAGTTCTTAATTTATTTAATTAGATGCATGCATATATTTTTAAAATTTCTTTTGAAATTTTTTTATATACAAAACACATCAAAAAATTTATATATATAATTTTTTTTAAAAAAAAATTGAACCGTAGTAAAATACAGATCAAATAGCTAGTATAGCGTATTCCTTGTAAGCTGTTATGCCACTCTTCAAGCTTGTGATACACACACATCCACTCTAGTTACAAAGGAGAGTTGGAACTCGAGACCTTCCGGTGTGTGAGCATATCATTATAGTAAAGGTCTAATGCAATATTCTAGAGCATTATTTTTCTTTTACTCCACACCAATCTCTCCTTCACTAACTGCCAATAACCCGTGAGGCCGTGGCTGAAAGAAATGAAGCCTGACTTCTGTAGCTATAGGCAGTAAATACTCCTCCTCCGATATACTAATTTGCATCATGAAGCAAG
>Ga0307515_10012946_pt1 | contig 15642 bp, 7 predicted proteins | sample 17_EM_MG_FD_194513 | JGI IMG/M metagenome (GOLD analysis project Ga0307515, IMG submission 194513) | Populus trichocarpa ectomycorrhiza microbial communities from riparian zone in the Pacific Northwest, United States - 17_EM | ecosystem: Host-associated > Plants > Roots > Unclassified | place... | reverse complement strand
AAATATATATAGTATATTAAATCTTATTGATTTTTTTTTTTATCTTTATGGTACCTTGGCCTATGTTTTTTTTTTTTTACCTTAATTAAGAAAACATATCTTAAGTCTATCAAAAAAAAAAAAAAAGACAACATATTTTAAGGAGCATGTTTTTTTTATCTTAGAGAAAATCACATTGATTATCTTGTAGTTTAGTTCTTTTTTTTTACCTCTATTTTTTTTTTAAAATATAGTTTACATCCTAAAATTTATAAGTTAATAACACTTTATATCCTTACTCATATACATCAAAAAATATCAATAAAAAATATTAAATTATTGACAAAATTATTATTATATTCTAATTAATGATTAAAAAGCTTTTGTAATATTATAATTACTACTTTGCCATCAAACATATAATTTTGTCATTGGCTCAACCCAGTGACTAAGCTGCATTGTAAACAGCAGAACGTGAATTATAACTCATTTTCTGCATGTTTACGTGCAGAAGAATAAGAAAAACAAAGGGGGAAGGAGAAGGAAAAACTCACCTAGCGCAGGGGTTGCGGCTGCCATCACTGGTCTAGCGTGAGGACTGTGGAAGTGTTGGTGGCTCACAACGGAGGCTGGAGATGTTAGTGGCTGGGTTGTTGTGGTGCAGGAAGAAGAGGAAGTTTATGGTGGAAAGGGGGAAGCTTGTGGTGGTTCTCTATCACTAATGAGGAGATGGGTTTCCAAAGATGTTGGGTCGTCATCAATCACGACGTAGGGGAGGTTGTGATGGTTGAAGAAGCCAAAGTTATAGTAGTGGAAGAGACAAATGAAAGGCTAGCAACTGGAAAAAAAATTGGGGGAGGATGCCTTTTTGTCAACTTTAGACCCTGATTTCTACTTTCTCAAGGCATGGAATCCACTCCTATTTATAAAGGTGGAAGAGGAAGATTTTGTCTTTACTGGTGCCAAATATTGGCCATTGATTCAAACCGGAAGGATCTCAACCGTTGATTCAAAGTTGCCATCATGAAATGTCAGATTCTGGCAACTGAAGGCTATTTAAGTTGGCCTCTTTGGGGTAATGCTAAGGACGTTATAGTGTCAATCGGCTAGAAAGTACCATATCAGTGTATGGTCAAGTGTCAAGCAATCATGTTAGTGTATGGTTTGTCTGGTTTGGTTGAGAGATGAAGCATTAAATGATCTGAAAATGTGGCCACCCGATCAGTTTCCGAGTGAAAAACTAATGAAGAAGTTGAATAGTATTAGACGAAGTGTTGTCTGGTCTGTCTTTCTTTTTAATGTTTGGGTAAAAACTAGCATCGTTTTGGTCAAAATGCGTTGTTTCATTTAAATGAAACAGTGTCATTTTGGCTTTTAAGGTTTTAATTTAGGGATTTGAACAAAGTTCAATTTGGTCCTTTGGCTTTAAATTTCTTTCAATAGCACCCCCTAGTTGACCCCAAACTTTTTATTTTATGCAATTTTGTCCCTGCCGAACTTCAATATCAGCCCCAAATTCTAGTGTCTTTTTCACATTAGTCCTTGGTCTTAGATTTATACAGATTGACCCTTAATTGACCATTAAACTTTTAAATTTCTTCAATTTCACTCTTGATTTCAATCAAATGGGTCCTTAGAGTTTGGCACATTTTTCAAAATTATCATTGGCCGTGAATTTCTTCAATTTAGCATTTAGTTGACCCCAAAACTTTGATTTTCTTGTGATTTTACCCATGATTTGAATCAATTGACTTTGTAAAAAATAAATTTGGTCCTTTAAAATTCTAATCTTCTCAATTAAGCACAAATTGAGCTCCAAAACTTAATGTTTCACCAATTAAGCCCCTAATAAAATTAATTTAACCAATTTAAAGTATAATTAAGTCCTTGCACCTAATTAAATCCTTTAATTGGACTCAAATTTATTCTTAAATATAATTAAGCCATAAATCCAGCTAATGATTAAATCAAATTGACCTATTAAAAATCTAATTATATCCCTCGACTTAATTTTTATGCAGATGCGTCTAATAATCATTTAATTTGACCTTAAATGTATATTGTCTCTCAAGTTTTGGGCACAACAAGGTACGATTAGGCTTTCAACTTCATTCAAAATTGTTGCTTGATTTTATGTATATCTAAAATCCTTCCTCACTAGTTTTTTCTACATCACCAGTCTCCTTGCTATAATTATTTATTTTTTATTTTATTTATTTTAAAAGGAAAAAATGGTAAATTTTAGGGAATAACCGAAAAATAGGTTATGACAAGGAGCATATTTTTTCTTTAATCTTGAGAGAATCACACCAATAATCTTGTAGTTTAATCATTTTTTCACTTTGTCACTATTCTTTTAAAAATTATAGTTTACATCCCATAATTTATAAGTTTATAACACTTTATATCCTTACTCGTGTGCGCCAAAAAATATCAACAAAAAAGATTGAATTATTTACAGGATTTCAATTACATTCTAATTAAGGACTAAAAAGCCCTTGCAATATTAATATTATAACTTTATCATCAAACATATAATTACTACTTTTCCATCAAACTTCTATTACAACTTTGTAAAAAAATAAAAAAGAGTTAAAACTTTCATTATGGTATTTCATCAAATACTTCATATGCAATACAAAATTAACCTAAATTTCATGACACTCATTTGAATTTTAGATACCAAAAAATCAGCCAAAGTCAACTCCTTATTATCCCTACTATGGTAACAAGCAATACCATGTTATCCTTATCAACTTCAACAATCTCTTTAAGAAGTTTAGTTTTTGTATATTACTTCGAGTTTATATTTTAAGAATCGTGAATTCTAGTTTGTTAGCAAGATACATCGGGTTTGGGTAATGGGTCACCTTTCTCATGGTTTGTTTTGTTTTGGAATCCAGGAGCAAGATACATTAGGGTTGAGTTACGCAATGATTTTTTCATTCTAAGCAACTCACTTTTTTTTTTCATTTTTTCCTTATATTCAATTCACACATCTTAGTGGTTTAAATCAAGTCATGTTCATATGATTTTTTAATAAAATCTCTCGTATAAATCAAGTCATCCCTTCACTCATGTTTTGATGGAAAAAAAACGTTTGCTCGATGGTGGCTAATTGGAAAAGAATGATCATCTTCTTCACCCAAATCTCATATATAAATCAAGCCATGCACCTTTAGTTTTTCAACAAAATCTAGATGTATTTATTTCATTCTTACATACATAACAAAATATTTTAATTAATTACTAGGTTTCATTTCTTAGAAGGTTCAATACTATAAATAAGGGCTCGAGATATAGAAAAAAGGAGAAAAAACCCTCCACGTACAAATAGACATCGAAACAAGTCTAAGTGTGTGTTTGGTTTTGTGGTAACTTTTGCAGTTGTGGTTTGAAAAAATAGATTTAAAAAAAGCTACAAATTTTAATTTTGTTTAACAAAAGTTTCAAGAAAGAGTTTTCAATAAAACCTGTGCAAGATTATGGTGTGTGTTGATTAATCAAATACTTTAAAATTTACAGTTAGGAAACAACACAAACTGCACCACAGAAACAAACAGAGCCAACTAAAAGAGAGAGAAAAATAAATGAAAAGCTACCAAAAAAACTAGCCACCCTTCATCCTCTATTCCCGAGTTAAAAGCCATCAACCATCATTCCTTTTCTTTCACGACAATACCCATTTTCAATTGTCAACCACCATGTCCAACTAATAACATTAACATAGCTCTTCAGTTTCCTCCCTCTCTTACAAGCACCTACCATTTTCTCTCCACCACATCGCCATCTCTTCTTTCCTTGCCATCTACTAAACCAACAATCTTGGTCCACCACTTACCATCCCATGTAAACCACCACAATATCTCATAGCAACACCATAAGCTAGTCTCGAATTCACTTTAAGATTCATCTCAATCACAACCCAAATCAGTTTTAAAATTAGTCTTAATCACAACTTGAATCAACCTATAAATATCAACAACCAGATCAGCCTAAATCTTGACCATTTATGGTTTTTTATGGAGTCATATTCAGCATGTGGAGACACATGCCATCACTAAAAATTTTCCCAACACTACTTGTGCTAGTTTACACAACTTCCAATCAATATTAGCAGCTCTAAAAGGTTATTTTTGAACCCTAACATATTGATTTGTCTATTTTTTAAAATAATTTATAACATTGTTGATTTTTGTTTATTTTTTAAGTATCTTGTAATATTATTGATTTTTATGTATGATTGTTGAATACTTCAGGTGTTATGGGTTGTGTCATTGCGTGGAAACTCTGGGTTTATGAAATAGGCTAGGATTGATATTTTATATGTAGAGCAAGGATAAAAATCAATGCCCTGCAATGATGTTGGAAGGATTGACTTTGAATTTGGTTTATCAGAGGTGTAATGGTTGGTCTTCATGTTGATATCTTTAGTGTGAATATATGTTTATTCATCGTGATGCTTGGGTTGTAATAAAAATTCTCAATCTGTTTTATGTGTTATATTTTTTGTTTATTTCGTGTTTTATCATGTATCTACTATCTTTTATTTGAGAACAAGATGAGATGACCCGCTAAACAACTCTTATCCTTGGATCTTAAATATCAGATAATAGAATTAGTATATACATGTTCATGTCACTTATTATATTATTTATGTGTTTTTATTTATGGTGTTATGTATTTGTTTTCATTTATTTTGAGAACTCAACTAGGATTAGATGGTTCGTTCTCGATTCCTATCCTTAGATGTTGATTATTGAGTATTTGAATTACCAATTACATGTTTATATTAGGTCCAATGTTTGTCCTTTAGTTAAATTGGGAATTAGGTCATCTTCGGACCCAAATCTAAAACAATTTTTTAATATAAAATTTAAAATAAAAAAAACATTGGGTTTGGGCAACCCCCAAGCATAACAAACACATTAATTTTAAAACAAACAATTATGCAGTCTATCTTAAGTAGAATGAATAGGGTGATCATATCTTTTTTATTATATAATCAACTTCTTACCTAAAACCTCTTAAAGACCATTTAGGGTTTTTTAGTTATCATAAAACTAATCGACGACTACTTTTTCCAATTTTGTCCCTTTTGACTTGTAACTCACCGATATTTTCCTTGTAACAATTACATTAAGAAATTTTATCAAATGGATATGAGGCTCATCTACCACCTCTATCTGACGAAAAACTTAGAATGGTGTCCAGACATGGAGGAATAGGCACACCATATTACATAGAAAGAAAAGTTTAATGGACTAGCCTAAATACACAGACCCAAACCCTCAATCTCTAATTTTATACTTGGGGTCAAACTTCAAATTATAAAAGAAGATCAACATGGCGACAATTTGATTTAGAGTTTTAGCTTTAAGTTTTAATTTTTAAAAATCCTAAGTGCAAAAGAAAAAAGATTGGTTCGATTTAGTTTTTATTTTTCTCCTTTTTTTGTTAAGGGATTTGTTTTTATTTAGTTATTCTAATTTAGAGTTTTGATCGAAACAAAGTAAAGACGAATGGAGAGAAAGGAAGGGAGGAAGGGGAAAAGATTGGAAAAGGAAACTAATTTATCATTTGTGTTATTATACATAGAAGGGTAAAAAAATTTATCTTATTTTAAGTTTTAAGTTGACCAAAGAGGTAAACTATAATTTCTAAAATAATGGAGGTAGAGTGAAAAAATGACTAAACTACAAGAGGGTAAGAGTAATTTTTCCTTAATCTTAATTTTAAAGACATCGTCTCGAAACAGTTAAAAGCAACAAGGTTTTTTTTCGATGATAACTATCTCTATGTTTGATTCTTAGGACCTTTATCTTCAAGACTGCACAAAGTGCAAGGAAGAACAAAAACCTGTAAACCCATGCATATATACATTAGCTCATGAGCTTCCATAGTTTTGATAATAACTGGATTTCAAGAACTTAGTGGGTTTTGACCCATTAGGTATTAGATGAATAAGAAAAAATCTCATAGGCCTATGGTAGTATTAACAAAAATAATAAAAGACGTAGGCTAAACAGTGTGCAAAATACTATGCACATGGACACAAAAAACTATTCATTATGACAGTCAAATTACGAGTTTGTCCTTTGAAGAAAAATTAGGGTGCCTTGATTTTGAGGGTGATTTGGTCTTTTTCAATGGTGAATTGATCATTAAATGATTGTTAGAATGATTGTTAGGGTTTTTTTTTCTTTTCAACTTTTTTGAACAGTTATATTATTGATTTACCCCTACACTAAAAAAATAATTGAACTGTGACCAAGAGTATTTCTACCTTCTGTTTTTTACAAAATAGTAAAATGACTTTTCCACCATTAGAATAAAAAAAAACAAGGCAAATGTTTAAGGGTGATTTCGTATTTTCACATCAATTTTTTTGTTAACTCTAGAATCATGAAGGGTATTTTAGATTGTTTGCTCTTAATAATTAGTTTTTTTATCAGAACATTATAGGAAACGCATGCACCACCTTCTGTTGGCCAAATTTGTTGTTCTGCCATGTCTTTGAAAGCGTTGTCTCACCCTTTTTCTTCTGGTACGGCGTGTGACAGTGTCTGATAAGTGGTTTGTTGTTGATGACAATTTTTTTCTTTTTTTTTTCTCTCTCCTACCCTAAAAGGTACACCTTGCCCTTTTTATTTTTGTTATTTTAATTCCGGTCATTTTTCTTTTAATTTTTTATTTTTGTCCTTGACACTTTTATAAAAGTTTTATTTGTTTTCAATTTAACCTTTCAATTACAATTTGCCATATACACCTTAGCCCTCTCTATTTTTGGTGTTTTAATTCTAGTCTTTTTTTATTTTTGATTTTGTTTTCCTTGGCTTTTTTATAAAATTTTTGTTTGTTTTCAATTTAGTCCTTAAATGACAGTTTTTCCTATGTTATTTTTTTAAATTCAATTCTTATTCTCTTGATTTCTATTTTTTTTCCTTGGTCTTTTTGTTAAAATTTTATTGGTTTTCAATTTCATCATTCAATCAAATTTTATGGTGTATTATTTTTTTCAATTTGGCTCTTATTGTTTTTATTTGTTTTCTCTTTTGTTAAAGTAATTTTTCTTTTCAATTTAACCCTTCTTTTTTTTTATTGCCCTCTAATTTACTTTTTATTTTGACTTTCACCCTCATTCTTTTGATTCCAATTTTTTTTTGTTTTAGATCATTTTGTGTAATTGATTCTTTTCTTGGTCTCATCCTTTAATGTTGGATTTGTTGGGGATTGGGGATTGAGGATTAGGCTTCGTGATTTTTTCATTTAGGCTTCCAATCTAATAACATGGATCACATGTTGTAAAAGTTAATACGGGTCGATATCCTGTTTTTTATTTTATTTTATTTTTTGATTTGATCGCTCGATATTATTTTAAAATAAAATCATTTTGTGCTTATCTTTAAAAAAATATTTTTGGTTTGTCTTGGTACCATGACCTAGCTCACGGGTTTTGCAAACCTTTTTTGAATAAAGGTTTTTATATATATATGAAATTTATTTTTAAATAATATTTCTAATATGTGCAACTTTGCATGAGATTTTTGTTTCTCTTTTATTTTATTCCATCCTTTTCATGTATGTTTCTATTTCTATTGTTGTTTGATTTAATAAAAGATTAATTTTAATAAACAAATTCAATAAATACATTTAGATAAATATTTCATGTTGCAGGACCAAATATCTTGATTTACATCTATCACTCAATTATTTTAGTTTTGTTTTTAGTTATTGTTAATAATTTTTTTCTTTTTATTTACACAGATGATTATTAATTTATTTAATTAAATATCATAATCAGATTTTTAATTTAAACTTAATTTTTTATGTAAAAAATATGTTGAAAAAACCTACATATCTAAAAAGTAATATTTTAATAAAAACGATGTAATTCAGAGAAATCGCTAATCAAATAACTAGTGAAGGATAATTTATCATGTTAAATTCTCTTTGGGATTGAAATATGCAAGTGTAGTCTTTTTTTTTTTTTTAGTTTAACATGGGTGTCCGGGCCAGCTTGCGCGCACTTCGACTAATCTCACGGGCCCTGAAGTTAATGCAAGTGTAGTCTTTGAAAAGACTTGTTGTGTTGTCTTTTCTTATGCCCCAAAAGTACAGTTAAAAGTTTTAGGAGAAATCAAATTAATTTTTATTTTAAAAATATTCAGGCACTAAAGTTTCATGATAGATATAGAAAAAATAAAAATATATTTAGTTTTAATTAAAAAAATAAAAATATGAAATAAATCAGAAAGTACAAGAATACATCTCCTATCATACTTTCATTTAATTTATTTACTTTGATGTGACAAAAGGACATGGACAGCACAGCTGCATCATCTTGGCAGCAAAATTTGTTCGTGACTGAAAGAAACACACGGGTGCCTAGCTAGCAACCCTCTGCCATGCCTCTTTATCAACCATAAACAAGGGACCGATTCCCTTTTGGGATTCCATTCCTCTCCCTCGTAATTTAGCCATTGGAACTTGGAAGGAGGAAGGGATGCTGCATTATCCATGTCCTTCTCGTTTTTCCACAGCTCTTTCAACTCAGCTATGATGATATCAAACCATATTACTTAGCTTCTGAGCTTCCTAAAGAAGGCCATCTTTTGCTAAAAAGGGAAGAAGGCCATGTGAAGGAAGGTAAGTTGAAGTTGTAATTAAATCTATATTTTCTTCATTGTGCACTTGACAAGTTTCTGGCGATTCTAAATTGCAAATAAATCACATAATCTTCTTCTGGTTAATCTCCTCATTGATGGTGATAAGACCTGTGAATTCTCATGCTTGCCATTTAAGGCTCACATGAAGAGAATGAACATTCTCTATCCATTAGGTTATAGTCCAGTCTTGTCTTCTTCTGTATTTACTAGCATGCATATGAACATGCATGCAATAAATTCAGTAGATGAATGTCTTGCTGAATTTCATTAATGCTTAATTAATATATATTTTCAACTTGCATTTTTTTTTTTTTTACCATAACATCCAAAGGGGAGTTTTGAATCAAATATTAATCACAAGAAACAATGATCTGAGCAGTAAGCCTATAAATACCTAGACCTTCTGCAATGAGCTTATATGAAAAAAAGAGGGCTTTAATTCAAGCCCCACAAATCTTTCAAAAAAAAGCTACTCTGCCCCATAAAGAGTCTGCTTCCTCTTCTCTTTCCTACACATCTAGCTCCATATATGCCAAATGAAGTTCACATGCCTTTGTTTCTTGTGAAAAAGATATATCTCCTCAACTCTCATGTTTTACAGTTGGATCTCCACCAACTCCTTGCTGCTACTCATTATCCACAAAACAAAATTCATCTTCAACTATATGATAATGCTCTGAGTGCCGTTCGCTAAAATCTAATTTATTCAAGTTTTCATATATAGAGAAGCCTTTGTAAAACTGTTATTTTCTCCTGTCTCCCAAAGTTTGCAGCCATGAATCCCCTTGTTCTCTTTTTTCTCTCATTTTTCTTTATCAACTCAATGTCTTCGAAGGTTGAACAATCTAAAAAAACTAGTGCCCATATCAGTGTAATGGGTCTTGTTTACTGCGACATCTGCTCCAACAACAGCTTCTCCAGACACAGCTACTTCTTACCAGGTCGACTAATCTCCACCAACCTAGAATTAGTTTCAATTTTTTTTCTAGAAATTGGAAGTAAGCTTTCTATGTTAAGATACTGGCATTGTCTCTGAATTTTTTTTTTTTTGACAAATACTAATGTCTATCCAGGTGCTGAAGTTAGAATAGACTGCAAGTTCAAAGCAAGTTGGCCCAAAACCAGAGAGCAGATATCGTTCTCAGTGAACAGAACCACAAATAAGCATGGAATGTACAAGCTAGAAATACCTTCTGTTGATGGAATTGCATGTGCACAAGCAGCCATTGACTCCTCCTGTGAAGCAAGCTTAATGTCGAGTTCATCTAAAGCATGCAATGTTCCTGGATACAAATCCACAACAAATGAGATTGCAATCAAAGTCAAACAACAAAACCTCTGCATCTACAGCCTTAATGCACTGAATTTCAGACCATCAAAGACAGATGCTGGCTTATGTGGAAATCGAAAGCCTTAAGTCATTTACTATATGGCTTTCTTTCAATTTGTCTAAATCCTAAATTTTCTCTTCAAACCTTGAATTCCTTCATTAATCCTTCCTTTAAAATATATGCAATTTCCATTGCCACCCTATTCTCCCAAGCCCATCAAGGCTTGCTCACCTTTTTCTATTCTGCAGACTATGCAGAATCTTGGGAGCTAATTATTATTTATTAGCAGTATTTTTTTTTAATTATGTTGGTTTTGTTGTAGCTTATACTAATATGTTTGAATGATTTGTGCATGTAAAGTTTAGTGTTTAGCTGTGCGGCCAAGATTTCCTAGCTCTTTCCCTTTTCTTTTAGATTAAACTTCTGCTACAAAAAAAATACCCGATGTATAACAAGGAATGATGAACCTTTAATCATTTAGAAAATGTCAAGTTCCTATTAATCCAATACCCCCTGCTAGTAACTCTTTTTATTTAGTTGTTGAGATCCCTGCCTATTTTACATGTCTAATAATGCAGACCAGGTTCCCTGGTCTGGAACTCTGGATCGCAAATCCATACCCATCAACAATAATTGCCATAAATGGTAAGTTAGTGATGACATTTTAATCTCAGAGCATAATTGAGTATATCATGATTGTACAATCTAGTTCACATTCAAATGTGAAAGTCTCTCACACACACAAACCAAATTGAATAGAATTTTTCATTAAATCTTAATATCAACCACAAGCACATAGATATAAGAATGTTGCCAACACAAATTCCACTGGGCATGACCTGACAAATGAGGTAAACTCTAGGTTCAAGAACATAAATTCACCTCTAATTCTAACAAGGACTTTTAGGAACAATAATCAATTCAGTTGATTAAACAATAGTGTAGGACAAGCACAATACAGCCACCATGGTGAAAAATAAGAAGAACATACAAATAAACGTGAAATGATCTCTAAATCTGTATCATTTCTTGGAAGGTCTTCATGGCTAAAGCTGGCAGACCCAGAAGCACATTTATGCTTTTTCTCTCTTTGCCATGAGATAGGAACAGGATGACTTCCTTCTCTGGTAATGCCACTGGCCCAGATAGAACTGGCTCTCCCCACCCAAAATCTGTAGTGTAGAAAGATAGCCTAGACCAAGTTGTTATCAGTAGAGTCGAAGCCAGAGAAGGCCTAACTCTTGTTGCTTCAAAATAATCCATAGCAGATCTCATGTAACTGTCTGTGACCATTTTAATTGCATCTTGAACAAGCCCCACTGCATGTGATAGTGGCCTGTCTAGTAGTTCCCCTGCTTGGCACATCGAATTGGTCAACACAATTCCATTTCCGAAGTACCCTTTTGGTAGGGGGGGTTTAAATTTTGGCCTTCCATCGACAGCAAATAGGAGCTTTGTTTGTTGATCAGGCAGCATTTTGAGTGCCTTGGTTCGAGCTCTCCATACAAAAGCTGAGAGCCCTTCAAAAGTAGTGCACTTTCCAAGAACCCCATCTTCCATGGCTTTCATTTTGATCTTTTCAAGCATTTCAGAATCGAAACAGAAGGAGCTGTAGAGCATTTCATCTTTGTAAAGGTCATTTGTGCTGGACTTGTCTTTTATCTCGGCGAATTCTTGGTGGGGGTACTCAATCTTTGGAGGGTTCCGGGCTTTAAGTATGCTTCTGTCAATGAATGGAGGGACACAGAGTGGCAAGCCTCTGGCTGTTTCACCCCATGAGTTAACAAATTCCATAGCACCAATGCCATCAAACATACAATGATTCATGCACAATCCTAGTGCAAATCCTCCACATGTGAACTTGGTGACCTGGAACATGGAGTTAATTAGCACCTTAGACCATATTGAAGTTAATGTCTCAGAATTTAAAATAATTGCAGGCAAACGATCATTGTGCTATTTAATCTTTGAGGATGATGAATGAAACTCAAGACAAGCACCTAAAAATATCTAGTACATGTCTGAACGTACAATTTCGATCTAAAAGTATTAGTCCACAATTTACAAGCAATGTAGCCGAAAAATAAACAAACATGAAAAACATAATTTGGAGAAGTTCTAAAACCTGAGCCACCAAAGGAGGCATCTCCAGTATGTTCTTTGCACCAGGAATGTCATAAACCAGCTTCCCAAGAGTGTCTGGATCGGGCTTTGTTATGTCACCAATCTCTTCCAGTGCACAGTTTGCTTCAGCCTCAACAAAAACAGCACCTTCTCCAGTGCAATTTATAATAAGCTTTGCCTCTGAGCTTATTGTTAGCCGCCCGGCAAGAGGATAGTAGTGCACAAGAACCTTTTTCAAGGCATTCTTGATCACTTCTCCAGCATTTTCATTTCCTTTCTCTTCTGACTTGAAGCAGTAGATTGTACGCACAATCACTGCAATGTTTTGGTCAAGGTTGGAGAGAAAGTAAAGACCCTTCTCTGTCTCCTCGGCTGGAGGAACAAGAGTTGGCTCTCCTTGTTTCACAACTAGTTGAAATACATTGCCATTAGAGTACTCCATTGCAGAAAACTTTTCAGCCTCTATACCCTGAACACAACAAAACCAAGAAAAAGAACATTAATGTGCAGTGAAGGATAAAAGCAGCAAGTTTATAACAGGAACACATGGTTCACTTTCAGTAGTTACTGTGAATGCAAACGTTATTGAGAGAGAAAAAAAAGAGCTAAACAAACCATGTGAATTCCTGAGGAAGTAGCAGAAGAAATGGTCAGAAGTCCGGTTCAAGAAATCCCAGTTCCTGGAATTAAAAAAAATGAGGATTGTGTTGGAAACCATGCTGTCAGGGAGATATATATGGAAGGAGGGTGGCCCCACGGAGGCTGAGTTACTTATTTAAGTTAGAAAAAATAGAAAGGACATGTTTCGATGTTTGATTGGAGGGATGGGATTGGCTTTAAGCAACTCATGTTGAATTTTCCAGGAATGGTTCATACTGATGATGATTTTTGACAGATTTTTTTAGTCTTACGGGTGAGGGTTGGCCACTGATCATGGGACCACCGCCACCAGATTGGCCAGTGTTTGGGCTGGGTTGGTGGGGTTGGCATCCCAAATTTTCTTGCTTCATCCTCTTCATATTATATTCATTCGTTACATCTTCTCCGCCATGACTTTTCACTAATTGAAAGCTGTAAGCTAATTTGGACGCACTTATCACTCATATTGGTTCTACACCACCTAATCTAGGATAGAAAACCCCACATGGTTTTAATAATTATTTCTCTTGTTTTATGATCTACTTTGTGGAAATATTGGTAAATTCACATAATTATATTATCCCAAACTCTTCACTAGATTAAAAGGGCAATTTTTTCGATCCGATGGAAGTAATGCAGGCCCTAATTAGTCTTCCCAAACACAGAAAAACTTTGTGACAAAGATATCGTTAACTCTTTTACTGATGTTCATGCTAATTACATTTTCCAGCTAACCATGAATGTGAGGATGCTTTTATTGCCACGAATAAGATATGACTTTTAATGTTTTGTGTGATAAAAGTCTATAAAAAGAAATTGAATGAATAAAAAGATCTATAATATTTGTCATGAGCTAATACTTAATTATTATGAGTTTCATTTAATTAATGTAAGTTTTATAATTAAGAAAATTGTATAAAGTTGTTGATCACTTAGTACAAATAATTTAATTATATAGTCATAAATCAAGTGAATATTCAGCTATTAATTTTATGAGAAGAATATTTTTATACTAGAAATTCAAGAAAATATATTTTGTAAGTAAAAAAATGTCACACCCAGAACTTATTATAAAATATTTTTCTTATATTTTGATCCTAATCGATCCAACTAATTATACACTTGATTTTATAACCTCCTATAAAAAACAAACTTAATAAATAACTTTTACACCCTTAACTTAGTAATTCCAGGAATTGTAAAGTTTTTTTATTATATGATATGACAATGTATGGTATGTGTATATAAATTCAATATTGGTTACATCATATTAAATATCACATCGTAATGATTTATTCCTCAATAAACGCAAGGAAAATTAAGTTTCTCTATCTATACAAGTTTTCCAATCAAATATCTTGACTTTTGTTTTTTATCTGAACATTTATACTCTCATTCCTTTTCAATCAAGTTTCTCTACTTTTAATTATTTTTCTATCTAAATGTTTATACCTCCATTCTTTTTTCAATTTAGTTCCTATTTGTTTTTGCGTTTTAAAAACGTTTTTGAAAAAATCTAAAAAAAATTATTTTTTTATTTGCTTTAAATTAATATTTTTTGTGTTTTTAAATCATTTTGATGAGCTGATATTAAAAATGATTTTTTACAAATAAAAAAAATATTATTTTGATATATTTACGAGTAAAAAGCACTTTGAAAAACAACCGCAATCACACTCTCCAACAAGCTCTTAGATCATTTAAATGTCTATATTTTTAAATTATTAATGGTGCGTCTAATAAATGAACACGTGCTATCTTTATTGTGGAGTCAAAACCAGAAAAAAAAATTTGAAAATCTCTCCTTTATATTGTCATTTGTAGATTGCCATGTGAATATCACTCTTGTAATAATTAATATTGTTGCACTAATTAATCCATCCCTCTTCTTAAAAACCCTCTCAAACACAACCAACCTGAAGTTAAATCTGTCTTAAGAAAAGTTGCATATCCCATAGTCAATTGCTTCACATGTCATATAACACGAGGCATGGAGTGTCCGAATCAAACAAGTAGTCACATGGCTAGCTTGTCTTTGTTTAACAAGACTTTGAATTAATAATTCATTGCTAGAGTTGAGCAAACCCTAAACGTTGGTTTTTTTGTTTACCAAATTCGTTAGAAGTAGCAATCAATCCTGAGCTGGTACACTATTGTCGGTTTCTTAAAATGATTCATGATTAGACCAACAAGAAACACTAAACTTGAACAGCCCTTGCTTCTTTTCCTTTTATATTTTTAGTCAAAGGTGAAATGTCCGATTGCTTGGCTTTAATTTGTTCCTTTGACGAGCATATATGATTGAGAAAATTACAATTCCATGTACAATTCATGAGTTTACAAGATTTCATGTATGATGAGAAGTTGACTTGTTCTAGAAAATGTGTTGAGCCAACAATTATTCATCAAGGGCATAGCATACCATTGCATTAATGATATCTCATACCGGTGATCATTTTCGGTTCGGTTCGGTTTTTTAGGATAAAAACCGGATCAAACCGGTTGGCTCGGTTTTTTCGGTTTTGTTCGGGTTTTTTCGGTTTGGGTTCGATTCGGTTCGGTTTTTTTTGTTTCAGACTTATAAAACCAAAACCGAACCGGTCGGTTTTTTCAAAATTTTAATCAGTTTTTTTTCACGGTTCGGTTTTTTCAGTTATTTTTTTCCCGGTTTAATCAGTTTTTCGGTTTTTTAACTTACCCCTAAAATCTCAAACCAAATTCTCATATCGAGACTAAATATTTTATGGTTGAATCTTAAATATTTCATTTAAATTTAAACTAATGTATTTATAAAAAAATATATATATATATTTTTTAATATTCATAAAGCGTATATCCATTTACTAATCAATCTAAAAAAAAAAAAATATTAATATCCATTTAATTTAACAGGATAATTT
>Ga0307515_10012945_pt1 | contig 15643 bp, 15 predicted proteins | sample 17_EM_MG_FD_194513 | JGI IMG/M metagenome (GOLD analysis project Ga0307515, IMG submission 194513) | Populus trichocarpa ectomycorrhiza microbial communities from riparian zone in the Pacific Northwest, United States - 17_EM | ecosystem: Host-associated > Plants > Roots > Unclassified | place... | reverse complement strand
CACGGCGACAAGACTGGTGGCTCAGCTATGTTTAAAGCCTGCGATGGGTGAAAAATTAGCCGGCCGAGTGCGGGCTATTCTTTCCAGATAATCTCGACATCCTGAACGAGCTCGATAACGCTCAGAGCCGACTTCGATTACGCCTTTCCTGGAATCCACTCTAGATCCGGGGGAAGGGGCAGTTATTGCGCTTGCCTTGACAGAGAACGTGCCGACCGTCGCCATCGATGAAATGGTGGGCCGACGCATCGCACGATTACATGGCTTCTGTGGCGGTGGAAGTCGGGGCCCTGGACACGCCCGCGGATTCCGCAGGAACTGCGCGAGCTGATCCGACCGATGGCGCGTGAGAATCCACTCTGGGGTCAAGAACGGATCGCCAATGATCTGCTGCTGAAACTCGGTCTTCGGGTTTCGCGGCGCACGGTGCGAAAGTATCTGCCGCGCCCGCCATCGGGCCGGCCCCGTGGAGATCAACGGTGGTCGACGTTCCTCCACACTCATGCGCAGGCCATCGTGGCGTGTGACTTCTTTGTGGCCGTGACGAGCACGTTCCGAGTTCTGTACGTGTTCATCGTCATCGAGCACCACAGCCGTCGGTTGATCCACTGTAACGTGACCGCCCATCCGAGCGCGCAGTGGACGCGCCAGCAATTGCGAGAAGCACTCGGATACGAGACCCAATACGAATACCTGCTCAATAATCGCGACAGCATCTTCTCAGCTGATCTCGACGAATCAGTCAAGCGACTGGGACTGCGTGTGTTAAAGAGTCCGCAACGCAGCCCAACTGCGAATGCGATTTGTGAACGCGTCATCGGGATGATTCGGCGCGAGTGTTTGGACTGGCTGATTCCGTTGTCGGAAGCCCATCTAAGGCAGGCGCTAAAATCGTGGATGAGCCATCACAATAGCGGCCGCCCGCACATGGCGCTGGGCCCCGGTATTCCAGATCCTCCTCGGAATCTCGACCAGCCATTGCCGAAATCCCGGCATCGACTCAGTAATTTCGGCTCGGTACGTACCAAAGCCATACTGGGTGGGCTGCACCACGAGTACTCACTCGCGTCTGCTTAAACCCACCATTAACCGCCCCGAAACGGTCTTGATCGGATAATTGCGGACCACAGGGGTCGTATCCCCGGGCACATGAACGCTGTTAGCGAAAGCGGGAATGCCTTTCGAGAATCTCGTCGACAAGGAAGAGCTGTCGAAGTCAAGAACGTCTGATACGCACTAGCTGAGTGTCGCGCTAATATTCTCGATCAATCGATCTGTGAGCCATCGACTCAGCATGGCGCCGGCGGCCGCGGGTCCCGCTTCCTCGCCTAGGCGTTCGACCAGAGCCGCGCAAATGTCTCCAAAGCTCTTGCCGCCACGGATCTGCGCAAGCACTGCGGCTTCCTCCGCGACCATCGTTCGGAACTTTGAAGCAAAGCCGTCGCGCCAAACTGCAAGATGGGCCGGTTCCGGCAAGCGCATGGCCGGCGGTGGCGTTTCTTGATTGTGGAGCGCCGACCAGAGGGCGCCCACGTTCGTGGTAACCGGCAAGAGCGTGAATGTGGGGACGAGCTGAATGATCGCGCGGTCCCAGTCAACCTCCGCGAGCGATGACGGATCGACCGGCAACGCGTCGCTCCCGACAAAGGCCAATCCTAACTCCCGCTCCAGCCGCGCAAGCTCGCCGACCTCTCCATTGTGCGGATAGAGATCATCAAGCGTTTCGGGAAAATCCAGCCCGTAAGCGTCGAGCGTCCAACTGTGCGGCGGCGTGCGATCGATATGTGTCGCCGCTGCGCCTTCAAAGGCAGCATCGCCGATCCAAGAACGCACCATCGGATAACTCGTCGACAAACAAGACAGCAATTGTGTTCGGTAGTTGTTGAGATAAACCGCGAGACCCGGCTTTGCGCGCTCGCCAAAATCCACGGCCGACTCGCTCGTCAGCCAAGCTCGAAAATTCTGCTGCAGCTCGTGTAGCCTCACGCGGCTCTCCGTGTTTGCTCATCGGCGATACCGCGCACGATGTCGAGCTCAGCGAGCAACTCACCGAGCGGTGGAATATCGTCGTCGCGCTCAATCATCGTCGCGACGGGACCGAACCGCTTCAGCGCCGCGTCATAGAGCGACCACACCGAGCCCGGAACCGGCTGGTCATGCGTATCGATCAACAACTCACGTCCCTGGCTATGACCCGCAAGATGAATCTGACGAACGCGGCGCGCGGGAATACCGGCGATATAAGCCAAGGCATCGAATCCATGATTGCTCGCGCTCACGAAAATGTTGTTCACGTCGAGAAGCAGCTCACAGCCGGTGCGCGAGCACATCGCATCGAGAAATTCCCACTCCGTCATGGCCCCCTCGAATGCAATGTAAGACGACGGGTTCTCAAGCAGCATCGTGCGACCGATCGCTTCTTGCGCACGATCGATGTTCGTGCAGACGAGATCCAAAGCCTCTGCGGTGTAAGGCAACGGCAGCAAATCGTGCGAATTGAAACGCTCGATGCGCGACCAGCTCAAATGGTCCGAAACAAACAGCGGCTGGACTGCATCGACTAACCCACGGAGCCGTTGAAGATAGTCCTCACGTAGACCATCGGCGGAGCCGATCGACATCGAGACGCCATGCAACGCCACCGGATGTTTCTCGCGAACCCGGCGCAGCACATCGAGCGGCTTGCCGCCGTCGATCATGAAGTTTTCCGAAATGACTTCGACAAAGTCCACGGGAACGGCTGGACCATCGAGAAAATCACCGTAATGCGGCTTGCGCAAGCCCAGTCCGAAGCGATGTTCCTGCGACATTCCAGCCGATCCCATGACGATCAGCTCTTGGATTCGGTCAGGCTGCCGCCCTGCGCGGTGCAGGCTTTGGACGTGAGCTCTTTGAATCCATGGCCTTTGCAGCTATTTTGACCCTTGCAATCGTTCTTGGCGGTCTTGCAGTCCGACTCGCCTTTGCATGAATTGACGCCGTAGCAATGAACAACCTTCGCATCCGCGGCGGTTGCGGGGACAGAGGCGGCAAAATTGGCGATCGCCATCACGGCGGCGACGGTGGCGAAACCAAGGGCGTGCTTCGAAGCAGACATGATCAACTCCTCAAGTGGTTGTGCCGGAGTGGCTTCTGTCGTACGCAGCTCAGGGCTGTTTGGTTACGCGAGAAAGTTACCAACGTAAAAGGCGCGGACCTAAGAGCGCTCCCGTGCCGGCAGCCAACAAGATTCCCAGGCTGTACCAAGTGAGCACGAAGAGCGCGGAGACTTCAGGGCAATGCACGCAGTAAATCGTCGCGGCCCAAGCGCCGGCAGCGAGACCCGCGGCGGCTCCGGCGGCACGCAGTCGCGTGGGCGCAAGCTTGCGGAACGACCAGAGCAATCCTGCAAAGATCGGCACCGAGATCGTCAGCACGAGCCACGGGCAAACCATCCAACTCTTGCCCAACCACATGGCGAGCCAGTCTTGCGAAGGCGTACGGGACAATTCGCCGATGCCGATTCCCGCGAGAACCAGCACCGGGACCGCAAGCAACCACAAACCCCGCAGAGATCCCGAAAGCGGCCGGGCCAACCGACTAACCGCATAGATCGCTCCCAGGCCGAGCGAGAGGGTGTAAGTCCACTTCATCCAGAACGCGAAGCCGTGCATCGCAATTCGCAAGTCGGGCCGCACGCCGAGCATGCTCATCACCACGGTCAGCGCAACGATGCCACCACCGGCCATTCCGAAACCAATGCGCCTCGCGAGCGCATGACGCGGCACGCGCCGCAGATCGGCGCTCAAAGAAAGAATGAGCTGATCGGTGTTCATGGACGTGAGCCTCTGATTCGCGCCGCGAGCAGCTTGAGACCCCGGTGCACCGACACTTTCACATCGGACTCGCCAATGCCGGCTTCGGCGGCGGCTTCCACGACGCTCTTGCCTTCGACATGCGTGTCCCGGATCGCGCGGGCTTGTTTTACGGAAAGTGTCGACAGCAGCGTGTCCACATCCATGCGCGCCTGGAAAGCTGCCTCGAAATCCTCATCGACGAGATCGGGCGCGGCATCCTCGAGAGACACCGAAATCTTGCGCCGCCTCAGGTGGTCGATCAGGCGATAGCGCGCGACTGCATAAAGCCAAGCGGTGAACGGGCGCTCGCGGTCGTAAGCGGCGCGGCGCGTGTGTACGGCGATGAGCGTCTCCTGTACTAAATCCTCAATATCATCCGCGGCGCTGCGCAGACGGCGGCCATAGAAAGAACGCAGCAACGGCACCAGCGCGTGCAGTAGCGCGCCATGAGCGGCGGCATCGCCATCCAACCCATCCAGCATCCACGTTTTGAGCTGCTCTTCGGTCTGCGCCATCAGCACTCCATCTCCAGTCGTACGCAGCGCCTGTCATTTCGGTTACAGCCCCTGGCTGTAACCAGCCGCCGGCCTGCCGCGTAAGCCTGCTCGTGACCTGCGTACCCTCTGCATTGAAGGATTTAACATGATCAAGACGACACCCGCCGCCTTCGCGGCCACTCTCGCTCTCGTCAGCGGTGCAGCCCATGCCGCCGACCCCGCGAAACCAGCCGCGACGGAAAAATGCTACGGCATCGCGCTCGCCGGCAAGAACGAATGCAAGGCCGGCGCGGGCACGAGCTGCGCCGGCACCTCGAAGGTCGATTATCAGGGCAACGCGTGGAAGCTCGTGAAGGCCGGCACCTGCACGACCATCAAGACGCCGAAGGGCACGGGCTCGCTCACACCGAAGGCCTAAGCGGTGTCCTCACTCCTCATGGCCTATCGCCGTGCAGGCGATGCAGCAGCGCGGGCTCTCCCGCGCAGTCTGCTGCTGCTCGTCGCGCGGCTCGGCATTGCGGCGGCCTTCTTCATGTCTGGCCGCACAAAGGTGGAGGGACTCCTCACCATCACCGATTCCACTTACGAGCTGTTCCGCACCGAGTACGCGCTGCCGTTCGCGGATCCAGTAGTGGCCGCGCACATGGCCACCTACTCGGAACATCTGTTTCCAATCTTGCTGGCGCTCGGACTGTTCACGCGACCCGCTGCACTCGCGCTCCTCGGCATGACGTGCGTGATTGAGATCTTTGTATATCCCGATGCGTGGCCGACGCATCTCAGTTGGGCGGGACTACTTTTGCCGCTGATTGCGTTAGGAGGCGGGAAGTGTTCGTTGGATCGCGCACTTAAACTCGAAGAGTGAATCAACCTCAGGGGGTGGTCTTCGTTCCCCACGGGCTCTGCGCCTCGATCTGCGCAATTTCGGCGGCGATGAAGTTCGCAAAAGCCCGCGCCGATGGCTTTGCCGCCCTGCCGGCAAGCAGGATGACTCTGATGTCGGCCGAGCCCATTGTGCACTCGGGGAGAAGGTGCACCAATTGTCCGGAGGCGAGCTCTGCTTGCACACTGCGCTGTCCGGTTGAGAGGATCCCTAAGCCTGCAACGGCCGCAGCCGTCGGCTGCGTAATTCCCATCTCGCGAGCGGCGACCGAGAAGCTGCCGCTGCGCGCGACACGGGCGAAGAGTTGGATGGACGTGAATCGGTCGTTCATGCGAAAACCGTATCAATGATAGTTATTTCCCTGCTCTACCGCCAAATTTTGAATGTGCCATCCTGAGTGTCAATCGCGAGGCTACCGGCCGATGAAGTTCGGATTAGCTCGCCTCGTTAAGAAGGACACTTAGTTTAATGAGCCATCAACATGAGGCCGGCGAGGCGTTTCCGGTGTTTGCCGGCATCAACATTCACGGCGCTCCCGTCACGATTCCCGCGGCAGATGGCCGCCTGACCCACCTCCAGTTTCGTCGCTTTGCGGGATGCCCTGTCTGCAATCTCCATCTTCAGAGCTACGTTGCCCGGCACAGCGAAGTGGTTGATGCCGGATTACAATAGCGGCCGCCCACACATGGCGTTGGGTCCCGGTATTCCGGATCCTCCTCGGAATCTCGACCGGCCTTTGCCGAAGTCCCGGCATTAGCTCGAGGATTTTGGCTCGGTTCGTTCTCGGCGATACTCGGCGGATTGCACCACGAGTACTCACTCGCACCTGCTCTGTCGGCGCCGTGAGCCAGACGAGACGTGTGGGGTGAGCGGACAAGGCAACTATGACGATCTGTGCGTGTTCATGGAAACTCGATCCTCTGAAAAATCATGCTCGTCGTGAGCGATACCATTATCGAGACGTAAGAACCCATGTGCCTAAGAACATGAGGCCAGGAACTCCGGGCACCTTCGCGATCGAGCACAATCTCCAACAGCGAAGTCGCTACAGTCCCGAGCTACACATTTCCCTATTTTCCTAGCGCCAAACACCCGCGCTCATCCGCGAAGTGTTACAGTCCCGCGAAAGAGAGGTTCGATCATGCGTCAACTAACGACGACAGAGCTAACGGAGACCCTGAGCGCGAGACTCCAAGAAGCAGACATTTCTCTAAACTCACACAATGCTGACGCAGTCGTCGATGTCACAGTGCGTCAGTTAAAATATGCACACGCGTCCGAGCCGGAACCGCAGCGCCGGCTTGACCGTGATTTATTGAAATCAGATGTCGTCTATGCCGTACCGGATCAGGCGTTGGAGCTGTTCCCAGCATCGGTTCGAGCGGTAATCGCTGCTCTTGGCACAGGACCGTTCGCCGCGCTACCCGATCTAGTCGCTATCCTCTTCCGCTATCGCTGCCTGCGCATAGAACTCACGGCGGAGGAGGCAGCGATTCTGACGGTGCTTAAACAAGCCAAGCTCGAAATGCGGCCTCCGCTTTCCGTGGCGGACATTCACGACGCGCTTACGCGAGATCAACTAACACTGCAGCATCCACTAACGGATCTCCTTGCAAGCCTCAAATCCAAGAAAACCGATGAGGCAACACTCGTACACGAAACCGGCGGTCGATGGGCGATTGGGAACGTGTAGCCGATGTCTGGCGCATTCTGATCAAAATTCTTGTCCACCTTAATTACGGCTTGGGCATTTGACCACCGCCGGCGGGCGCATTAGCGAATGGCCTTACCGATTGTTGCTTACTGCAGCCATAGCTACCGCCCAGTCGATCGGGCCATCAATATCGCTATATGGGAAAGGCTCAACGCGGCTGGGATGGTCTTCGACGTAGATCCTTCGAGCCACGGAGAACGGCCAATGGACGTGACGTTCTCAGAACGGATGCTGCAACGCTCGCACTGTTTCGTTGCCATCGTGCCGGACCGCTCCTTTGACTCATTGATCAGCACTGATGACGCCAGGCTTGCCTGGTCTCCTTACCAAGCTCTTGAATATCGACTCGCTGTTCGGACCAACAAGCCGCGCCTAATCATCGTCGAGTACAACATCGATCAGGGTCCATTGCATGAGGAGCCGTGCCTTTGGTTCAAGCGAGACACGAATAGTCTGTCGCCGGAGTTCGACAAGGATGTCAAGACGCTGATCGCCTACATCCGTAGCTGTGCGCGGCTAGAGACCCGCGCCGGCGCCGTGAAACGTCAGCCGACCATTCCGCAGGTAGGAATTCTTCGATGGCATCCAACCGAACGGATCTGGGAGCAGTTCACGGACTGTATCAAGCGCCTGCTCAAAGAAAGATTCGGAACAAACTGTACATACGTCGAAGCCGACGAGCTAGCGCACGATCATAGGGTTATTTCGGAAGCTCGGGAACTGAGCTTGGTCATAGCGGACCTGAATCCTGCAATAACGCCCCCCAGCTTGATCGGACTGCTTCATGGTGTCGGAATTCCGTTATACCGCACGTGCCTCGTCGGCGACAAAGAAGACCAGAAACTATGGAAGCGACGATTGGGGCTGATAGATTCAGGCGCATCGGTCTATGCGAGCGCGACTGAAAACGTTTCGACCCACCTTCTCACCGGCTACCAAGTCGAAGAACGTATGCGTCCAGTCATGTTTTGGAATGCCAAGTCGATTTCGCCAGTCGCCGACATCATCGTCCAAACGATCGGCGAGTATCGACACCGCGAGCGACGGCTCAAAGAAGAGCAGAGCGGCCGCAATTACTTCCTGAATCAGCAGGGGCATCGCGTTTTCATTAGCACTCCGGGAGACATCAGCGATCTCTCGAAACGAATTAAGGTTGTCCTGGATGACGCTGGAATGCCCGCGTTTCACTATCAACTGTCGATCATCGAGGGTGGCCTGTCCTGGAAGTCACAACTCGAGGAACACATCAAGACCAGCGATGTGTTCGTGGCGTTTGTCACCTCTTCGTACTGGGACAGACGCGAATGCATGGATGAAATGGCGTTAGCCATAGACCGCTGGGAACGGCATGAGTTATTGATCGTTCTATATGCCGAGTATCCACTTCCGCCAATACCGCCCTTCCTGCAACGACTACAAATCAACCGTATCAGCACATCGACAGAGACGAGTGCCAGAATTGTAAACGAGTTGCGCGATCGGCTCAGTGACGGTGCACGCGAACCCATAAAGGACATCACGGCACTGTTAGTGGAATTGGTTAGCCGGCATGTGCCACTCCTCGAAAAGACACCGTTCTCGGACTGGGTCCGTCAGACGTGCGATCTTCAGAGTCACGAAGCTCAGGCCATTGTCGATCGGGTATTTGCCGTCGACAAGCCCAACCGCGCCAAAGCGCTCGTCGCGTCTTTATTGAATGCGATTCAAGGCGAACGTTATCGCGGTCAAGCGCTGGGTAGTGTTTGCTACTTTCTACGGAAGCTAGAGTACGCTCCCCCGAAACGCAATCAGCTGAGCACGCTATTCTCCACCCTTCGACTATTTCCGAAATTGCACGATTTGCGGACCTGGGACGCACGTAGAAAACGGAGTGAGGTCTTGGTGCAACTCAAGCCCGAGGCGCCCAAGGAACTGTTGATACAGCTAGTGCGTGCTTCTAGCGGTCAAGACATGGCGATGGCAACAGTCCGCTCGATCGGCGCAGAAATAGCCCGCCACATTGAGATCGACAATCAAGATTCGTTGCTAAAACAACCGCATACCAGAGTGTGTGTCCTGAGTGGCGTCGAACATCTAATGGTGCCTATTGAATGGGCCGTGCTCAACCAACTGGAAGCCCCACTGTCTCGAGCCCGCGTGGTTTTCCGGCGGGTCGGTTATCTGGGCTACACATCTCTGCGCGAAACGATGGAATCAGCTTTTCATAATGGCGTCACAGGACCACCACGTATCTTGCTCTTTGGATTCAACGCTCCCTCGCTGCAGTATGTAACCACCGAGCTTCGAGCCTTGCAGACGCTTCTAATAGAGCGCTATGAGGAGGCGGGATGGCCCTCAAGTCTTATTCGTTGCATACCGTCGAATGATGCGAGTCGCGATCAGCTAGCGATGGAGCTCGCCGGGAGCGATTACGAGATTCTTCATCTAGCCGGCGAAGCAGGGTACGACGCGGCGGGCCGACCTGTGATCCAGGTAGCGGATCCTGCGGGTAAGGCACCTGCCGTTACTGGCGAGGAGATTGGCGAATGGTTACGAACAAGCAGCGTCCGTCTGGTGTACCTAAGCTGCTGTGAAGGCGCAGCGACCAGCACCAGCGTTGAACATCAAACTGGCTGGAAACAATCACTTTGCAAGGAAATTCTTGAAGCGGGCATACCGGAAGTATTCGCTCACTTCTGGCCAGTCAGTGACGCTCGATCGGTGGCCTTCAGCAAAGCGTTCTACAGCGCATATTTCCCGACATTTGATGCGCCTGTCGCTGTTTATAAGGCCCGGAACGACAGCGGTAGGAGCAACACGCTCTGGGCCTCATCTGTATTCATCCAGCAGGCCCAATCATGACGGCGAAATTGCGAGCCCTCCTCAACGACTCAAACAGTCGCACGTACCGAAGTCGTCGGGGGTTCATCAAAGAGGCGCATGTCAAGTGGAGGCCTGGCGAGTACATGCTGAGCTGGGGTAAACAAAACTTCTTCGGACCTCACATGATAGTGCTCGACCCGGCTGGCGAATACGGAGTTGAGCTCCGATCATTCTTCACTACTCATCAGCCTATGCCTGACAAACCCGATCACTACGTGAAAACCGCGACAGTACGCGCATTCCGTCTGGAAGAACCCCTTGAGCTTGTCACCATCGTTCGGGGTAAGGAAGAGATTGTCGCTTCAGTGCCAGCGGGTGCTTATGTTGTGCAGAACCCGGACGGCGAGCAGTATGCGATGACCGACGAAGAGTTTCATCGGCGATATATTGAGGATGAGTGACGGAGCATGTAGAAAAACCGCTATTTCTAGCTGTCCTCCGCAATAACTCGATCGGCAGAGATCTGAAGCAGTCGGTCGTATGAATCTGGCATGATTGCGCTAGCCTGAATTCGTCCTTCTCTTCGTAATCGAGAACCGACGCATTGCGGGGCTTTGCATCCGCAAAGGAGAGTACGCCGAGCGCGAACATGAATCCGAACGCGCCCCACTCCGCGGTGTTCTCCGCAACGTCGTCCTCGCCTCCTTCATCTCCGTCTTCTGCGACGAACTTCAGCTGAATTCGCATACCGAACTCGGCATCGTCCACCGGCGCGGTCAGCACTTCCTCTGCAACGACGCGAAATGACACGAGCGTGCCCGTCTTGAGCAGCTCATATCCGATCATCCGGGCTTCGCTGGTCCGCTTCACGACTTATCACAACTGCGAGGCCCGGCGAGGCAGAGCATTAAGAGGAGAACCTGAGCGCATCGTCACGTCCCGGTCTTGGGAGACATTAGGACAGAATTTATCGCTCTCGAAGAAGCATTGGCCGATAACTACCAATGCTTCTTCGCTCACGATGTCGCGACGTTTGAAAGCGCCTATCAGTTATTGCTCCACTGCTGATTCGCATTCGCGTGACAGGTGTATTGGATCAATGCGACGTTGTTGGCCGTGCTGTTACCGGGTATGTCGATGCACTTGCTGCTGAACCGCGACCGCAGACGATAGTAGCCGCTGCCCATATCCTCTTTGAGCCACTGTTGGCTATTGCCCGTTCCGCACGTGGCCTGAACGACACCGATCAAGTCAGCGGTGCTCTGACTAGCCAAATCCATGCACATGCCACTGTGGCTGACTTTCACTTGGAAATAGCCACCAGGCAGCGGTGCGAACGTCCACTGCTGGTTGTTACCCGTGCCGCATGTGTTTTGGACCACCGTTGCACCTGCGGCGCTGCTGCTACCGTTCACTTCGGCACACTTGCCACTGCTACGTGACGCAAATCTTGTGGTACCCGGCACGGGATCTGGAACGGTGCCTGTTGGGGTTCCATACGCAATGCCGCGTCCAGCCGTACTCATGTACACCACGCCGAAGGTATTCATGTCCCCAACCACGAACTGCCCGTTGCCGGGGCCGCCGTACTCATGTGCGTCGTCATTCACGCGCACCCACGTCGCGCCAATATCTGTAGATCGATACACGCCACGTACGCCTCCGACAGTGGCCCAGATATAGACGGTTGGATGAGTAGTGGCTCCAGGTGCGGCTCTGCCGAATCCCACGGCTCCACAATAGCTGACATTGCTGATGTCGCTGAACGACACGCCTGAATTCGTGGAGCGTGCGAGGCCACCGCCATACAAAGGCACCCAGACATGACCTTCGATTCCGGGAACTGCTCGGATCACATTCGAGCCGCCCGAGGCCAGCACACCGCCGTTTGAGAACGACACGCCGCCATTGGTGCTCACCATCATGATGCCGTTGTTATATGCGTAGAATTTGTTCGAGTTTACGGTGTCGGCGACTGGATAAAGATTAGCAGCGGTAAGCCCCGAGACCACGGTCCAACTGGACCCTAGATTCGTCGAACGGTAGGTCGTACTTGAATTGCGTGGACTGTGCAACAGTGTCGAACCATTCGCGGACAGTGCAACTCGACCGAAGGTGCCATTCACGGTGGGTACTTGATTCCAGCTTGCACCGGTATTCGTGGACGAGTACATGCCGTTGCCCACGCGTACCAACACCGAACTGTTCAACGCAGCGTACGCGAGACCAGACGTTGTTCCGATGCGCGGTGTATGAATGGATCCATACTGCGTGACGCTGGTGTGACGGAAACCATCATAGTCACTGATGGCCGACACCAACGGACCGCCGGGGATACTCACGAGATTTTGCGGTACGGTCTCCTCCAGACCTCGAACGTTGAACGCCCAAGTCGTGGGGGTCACATCGATATCGGCAGTGCGAAACACACCGTTACCGGAAGAGATCCAGACAGCTCTGGTGTTGAAGGGATCAAATTCGATCGAGCCTGCCCAGTGAATGGCATGCCCGGCGATCCAGGATATGCCCGCATTGTCATCGGCGAAGCCGCGATACATCACGTCCGTCCAGCTGTTACCACCGTTCGTCGAGATGAACACGTGATCGCCGAATGCGTCGCCCTGTTGCAGCCAGGTATTCACACTGGAGGCAATCAGCCGTTGCGCGTTGCCAGGGTCGACAGAGATGCCGCCAAACGCATTTGTGTACCCGGCGGGCGTCACGTTGGTCCAAGCGCCGCTCGCGACGTTGTACTTCCAGATCTGTCCCGCATCCATAGGCTCAGGTTGTGTCCCGTTACCGTGCGGTCCTGCGCCATTGGCATAAGTGAAGTAGAGATTGCTGTCGCTCGCGAGCACCGCACGTTGCGGCATGTACGCGCTGGGTGCACCAGCCACCGCAGTGAAAGTTGCGCCTCCGTCGTTGCTGCGATAGAGATTGGGCCCGACGGAGCCAAAACGCGAAACACCCACGAAAATGCGTTGAGCCACTCCGCCAGAAATGCTGGTCGGATCGAGCAGCACAAAGCTGATGCCATTCTCGTTTGGTGTAGTGGTCACTGGGAGTGATGGAACACGACTCCACGTGGCTCCCGCATTCGTGCTCTTGAACAAACCCGCATTACGACTGCCCACGAACAAGACACTGCCGTTGCCTGGATCCACTTGCAGCCGCTCGCCGTTCTGCCGGCCCATTCCATTGCCGTGGGCTCTGAAGAGACTGCTCACATCAGTGATCGCAAAGGTGTTGCCGCGATCAGTTGAGCGCAGAATGACGGTTCTGCCGTTGTTGAAGTATGAAATGCCCGCCAACATGTATAGATTGGCGGAGTTTCGCGGATCCAACGCGATGGATTCAACGCCGAGCAAGCCGGTCTCAGCGTCGGATACCCAGTCAAGCAAGGGAATCCACCGGCTCGCACTCTGATCCCAACGATAGGCGCCGCCCACATCCGTGCGTGCGTAAAAGAGATTCTGCTGGGTTTTGCTTGCTACGACAGCAGAAACAAAGCCCCCACCGCCAATGGCAACACTATCCCATCGATACGGCACGGTGGTCTGTGCGGCGGCAATTGTTGATATCACAAGGCCAATGATCATCACCAACAGCTGTTTAATCTTCATAGATCGTCCCTCCTTCCATGGAGAACCGAAGTGCACTAGTTTCTCTGCTGAAAGCAGCCTGCGGCCCTTTCAGCTCGCTGGGCAAAAGGCGTGACTTTTGCCCGCTAGTATCGGAAAACGATTCGTAGCTAATCCTCAGAGCGTGAGGCGCAGCAACAGGCTGATGCGCCGATCGAAGATATTGGAGAAGCGCGGCCGCTCTTCTTCACCGAAGTAGCTGTGACCCTCGCTTCGTTTGGTTTGCTTCAGGTTGACGCCGTCCAACGTCACGGTCATATGGTCGTTGAATTTGTAGCCGATCGACGCGTCGATTTGGTCGCGCGGTTGCGCAAAAATCGGTAGCGCGCCGGAGCCCGGACCCGAGGTCGTCTCCACGTAATCGTCGCGGTAGGTATAGGCAATGCGCGCCTGGATCGGGCCCTTTTCGTAGTATCCGATGGCGTTATAGCTATTCTTCGATAGTCCCTGCAGCGGCACGGACGTGCCTGCCACCGGGCCAGGGGCGTTACTGTCGACGTAAGTGTAGTTGACCTGGATTCCCAGCCCGTCGAACGGCACGGGGAGCGCCGTGAAGAATGTCTGCAGACCGACCTCGCCGCCCTTGATCTTGCCTTTGCCGCCGTTCTGAGGCCGCGTGACGAGAATCTCCTGGTTGATGAGATTGAAATCCGGCAGGTTGACCAACTCCAATTGCGTCAGGTTCTGAATGAACCCGTTCACGTTCTTGTAGAAGCTCGCCAGATAGGTGTAGCTGGTCTTGGAGAAATACCATTCGAGCGAGGCGTCGTAGGACGTGGATCGCAAGGGCCGAAGATTTGGGTTGCCGGCGCTGCCGGTGAAACCCGTGGCCGTCCCGAATGAGACAAAGAAGTTGGGTGAGAGCTGACCGAAGCTCGGTCGCGTAATTTGCTTGGCAGCCGCGAGCCGCAGCTTCAGATCCTCCGACAGATGCATACGCACGTTCAGGCTCGGCAGGGCATCGCGGTATTTCACAGACTGATCAATCGCCGTGGGCGTGCTCGAACCAGACGTGGTTCGAAATCCCTGCGTGTCTAACAGCGTTTCCACCCACCTTGTCCCAATGTTGCCATCAACAGGAACGCCCGCCTCAAATTCGAAATCGGCCTGGGCGTAGATCGCTCGCGTTTCCTCAGCCTGTTCGTAGGAGTTCAACGGATTGATGGTCGGATAACAGACCGGGTCGTTGAACGCCTGGCAGAGGCGCGCGACATCGTGAAGCAGACTGAACGGCGGCCCAAAACGCAGCTGCTGGACCAGATTCGGACCCGTCGATCCGCCGAAGTAGTCATCGAAAGCCAAAGGCGCTATGCCCTCCGGCAACAGCGTGGCGGGTTGGATGCCCGTGAAGTAGCTGTGGCCGCCGTTGCTGAACGCAATGTTTCGGTCGCCATAGCGCACGCCGCCGATCAAATTCGTCAGGAATTGTATGCCCTCAGGCGCGTAGTGGCCCTCAAACAGGGCCGATTTCCCGTCACCTTTGTTCTTCGTGATGTTGTTGAACGAGTCGATATACGAGTAATTGCTGATGTCGTTCACGTCAAAGTTACCGAGCATCAGGGTCGGCTCTTCGGTGCTGTTGTCCTGAAAAAGCGTAACGCCCGCGAACTGATCGGGCAGTGGATTACCCACGCGCAGCCCTCCGCTGCGTTGATCGGACTTCGCGCGGGTGTAGCTGAGGTCGGTAAGCAAGAACACGGTATCCGTGGCTTGCCATTTGCCGCCCAACACGATCTGAGTCGTTGGAGACTCGGTGAAGCCGTAATTGGTGTTTGAGGTCCAGGTCACGTCGGTGAACGTGCCGCTTTGGAAGACGTTGGTTCCCGGCCAAAGAGTCATCGTCGTGCCCGGAGCTGCCGGTAGATTGCCGCGATTCGCAAAAATGCTGTAGTTGTCTTGCTCGCGCCTGTAGTACGAATACGTTCCTTCCAGGTAGGTCTCGAGCGCATCGTTCGGCCGCCATTGGGCAACGGCATTGACGGCCCATCGCTTGCGATCCGTGATGCCGATCCCATTGCCGCCACCGCGCGGCGCGAGAATCGCATCGCCGGGCTCGCCCAGCAGTCCATTGCCATTCACGTCCACATAGTCCCTGCGTTCGAAGAACGGCTCCGAGCCGGTTTGGTCGAAGCGCGCGGCCGTCTCCTGATAGGCAATTCCGATGAGCGCACCGATCTGTCCGCCACCGAGCTCCCAGCGATCGCTCAGCAGGGAGGAAAGCTGAAGCTTGTGTCCCTTGAACAGATCGTAGTAGGTGTCACGTGCACTGA